>Ga0256913_10000301_pt1 | contig 24761 bp, 18 predicted proteins | sample Axial_MatmetaG_FD_185970 | JGI IMG/M metagenome (GOLD analysis project Ga0256913, IMG submission 185970) | Deep-sea worm associated microbial mat communities from Axial Seamount, Juan de Fuca Ridge, Pacific Ocean - Axial_Mat | ecosystem: Environmental > Aquatic > Marine > Oceanic > Microbial... | reverse complement strand
TTTTATGATGGGTTATGATATGTTGAACGCCCGTTTGAGCTCCATGAAAAATCTCAATCAGGAGCAGGCAAAGGAGTATGTGGATGATATTTCTGTTACGCCTTTGGGAATTCCTATGATTGCAGGTCCGGGAGCCATTACCAACTCTATCGTGTTGATGCAAGATTCAGGGACTTTTTCTCTTAAATTGCTACTGGTGGGAATCATTGTTTTTACTATGGTTCTAACGCTAATTATTTATCTAGGAGGCTCTACTATCACCAAGTTTTTGGGCGAGACAGGAAATAAGATTATGTTGAAGCTTATGGGACTGATAGTGATGGTGATTGCTGTGGAGTTTTTCTTCGCCGGATTAACGCCTATTATTCGTGGTATTTTAGGGATTCACATTTAGTCTTCAATCCAAATTTCGCTATTTGCATAGTTTTGTAGCAATCTTTTCACAAGCAAGATCAAGTAGTTGATATGTTTCCTCAAAATTGATAAGGCTTCCATAATAAGGATCCGGAACTGGAATATTTTCTCCCGGATAGACCATATCCATAATCAGCTGTACTTTTTGTTCATCTGATTGATCTCGAGCAAGAAATAAAATATCTTGATAATTATTTTCATCCATGGCAAATATCATATCGAAGTGATCGAAATCGCGAATAGAAAATTGGCGGCTTCTATGGTGTGAGATATCAATACCATGCTTGAATAGCGTTTGTTGTCCTCTGATATCGGGGCTATCCCCCACATGATAATTTGCAGTGCCACAGCTATTTGTACTGGCGTCGAGATGGAGTTTTTCTATTTTGTAACGCATGATTCCTTCGGCCATTGGTGAGCGGCATATATTGCCCAAGCATACCATTAATATCTTCATCTTTATTTATTTTTTATCGAAAATTTTGAACGTGCATAAGGAGCTGCTTTTTGATCTGTAAACTCTCCTTTTTGAAATTTAAAGAGTCCGGTGATGGCAATCATGGCAGCATTGTCAGTGGTAAACTCAAAAGCAGGAACATAAGTTTTCCAACCATATTTCTCTTCCCCATCTTTGATGGCATTCCTTAATCCTGAATTCGCACTAACCCCACCAGCAATGGCGATTTCTTTAATCCCCGTTTCTTTGGAAGCCAAGACTAATTTCTTCATCAATGTTTCTACAATGGTATATTGTACACTGGCCGCCAAATCAACTTTGTTCTTCTCAATAAAGTCATCATCTTTCTTTAATTCATCGCGAAGAAAATAGAGGAAAGATGTTTTGAGCCCGCTAAAGCTATAATTCAGTTGTGGAATACGGGGGAAGGGGAAGCTAAATTTATGAGGATCTCCTTGTACGGCTAATTGATCGATAATAGGCCCACCGGGGTAGGGAAGTCCCATGATTTTGGCTGCTTTGTCGAAAGCTTCTCCGGCTGCATCATCAATGGTTTGCCCCAGTATTTTCATATCAAAATAATCGTTCACTCGAACAATTTGTGAATGGCCACCGGAAACTGTCAAGCATAAAAAGGGAAACTTTGGTGTGGTAATCCTATTGCCGGGCTTTTGTGCAAAATGTGCGAGGATATGAGCATCCAAGTGGTCTATCTCTATGAGAGGAATATCTAAACCTAAGGCAAAAGCTTTGGCAAAAGAAGTCCCCACAAGTAAACTGCCTAGTAGGCCGGGGCCTCTTGTAAAAGCAATAGCATCGAGCTGTTTTTTATTTATCTTTGCCTCTTGTAGTGCACTATGTATGACTGGAATGATATTTTGTTGATGTGAACGCGATGCCAATTCGGGAACTACACCGCCGTATTTGTGGTGTATCTCTTGATTAGCAATGACGTTGGCAAGTATGGTGTCATCTTTTATGATGGCTGCCGAAGTATCATCGCAAGAAGATTCTATGCCTAATATATATGTACTCATCTGTAAATTTTGGACAAAACTAATACAATCTTGCATTGGTAAAGAAAATTTTAAGCGCTATTGTCAGAATTTTTCTGATTTTATTGTTTGCAGCCTCCTTGCTTATTGGGGTCTTGCACAATGGTCATGTGCAATCTTTTTTGGGTAGAGCCGGTTCCTCATACCTTAGCAGGTCTTTAGGCGTACATGTTTGGATTGATAAAATCAGAGTGACATCCTATTTTAATGTGTTGTTGGAAAATGTCTACCTCGAAGATGAAAGAAATAATCCATTGATAACAGCTAAGAGCATTCAATTTAAATATAATATTTTCCGTCCTTATATTTCGGAGATACCTATTAATTATTTAAAAATAGATAGTGCTTTTGTAAATATCGTTCAATATAAAAATGATTCTAGTTTAAACATTATTAAATTATTTTCCGGTTCATCGACTGCTGACAATCATGATTCCACGGAAGTAATAGTTAAAAGAAAGCCTTTGAAACTGGGTCTCGATTATTTGGATATTCAAAACACCCACTTTGTCTATCATATATTCGAAGATGGAGAAGACAGTGTTCAGGGAATGAACTATGAATATCTTGATATAAAAGATATTTATGTATCTATGAAAGATGTTCATTTAGTGGATGATAGCATTTGGGCTTATGTGAAAGATATCCGAGGTAAAGATAGATGTGGGGTGGATTTGAAACATTTGGAAGCACAAGCCACTGTGAGTTCTAAGAACATCATCTTAGGCGATGCTTTTATTCAGACAAATCGTTCTAAAGCTAGTTTCGATCTCGCTTTCTATTACGACAGCTGGTCAGCTTATTTGGATTTTATTGATAAGGTAAGAATGGAAGCCGACATAAGACCCTCAAAAATAAATATGGAGGATATCGCCTATTTTGCATCCCCTATGTTTGGAATGGATAATATGGTGCGTATTCAGGGGAATGTAAAAGGTCCAGTGAGAAATCTGATAGGGCGGCATTTACACCTTTCTTATGGGGCTGCAACAGCTTTTAATGGGAATGCTCAAATGAGTGGGCTGCCAAATATTTATGAGACTTTCATTAACCTAAAAGTGAAAGATTTTTCTACCAGCCTAAGTGATTTGGAGCATTTTAATCTGCCGGGAGGTCAAAAGATGGATATGATTCCTGATGTGTTGAATAGGTTGGGAAATATTAGACTGAAAGGTAGGTTTGCAGGCTTTTATAACGACTTTGTCTCCACTTCTGACATCTATACTGAAATAGGAAAGCTGAAAACAGATATTCAGTTTACAAATCATGAAGAGAAGGACGAAATTAGCTATATCGGTAAATTTGACGCCCATAATTTTGATGTGGGTAAATTTACCGGTTTGGAATCTCAATTTGGCAATATTAATTTCAATCTCGATGTTCAAGGGAAAGGCTTGGATTTGGCTAGCTTAGATACAAAGGTAAGTGGTCAAATTAATAATTTAGAGTATAAGAAAAACCCTCTGAATACTATTTTTATCGATGCCTTGGTACAAGAAAATAGATTCAATGGTGAGTTGAGTATTTCTGATAGTTTGATTCATGCTACTTTTCTTGGGGAAATAGATTTTGATAGTATTCATCCTGCTTTCTATTTTAAAGCCGGATTTGATGATCTGAAAATTGCCAAATTGGGCTTGATGGATGTGGATTCTTCTGCCAGTATATCCTCTCGTGTTCATATGAATTTTACCGGATTGGATATGGATGCATTTCTGGGTAGTATCCGCATTGATAGTACTAAGCTCTTATACAAGGATGAGGTATATAGTTTAGATAGCCTGCATATTTTTTCATCCAAATTAAATAATGCTGGGGGGAAGCAGCTCGCGATTTCTTCGGATGTGATAAATGGAAGCATTATTGGGGAATATGAAATACAAGATTTTTCTGACGATATGTTGTTGATGACTCACGAATTCATTCACCAAATAGATTTGCCGGCAACAGAGGAAAAGAATGTTTTTGACCAAGATTTTAATTTCAACTTCACTTTAGCAAACACAAATAAAATCACCAGTTTATTGATGCCTGCTCTTCAAGTCAACGATAGCATATTTGTAAACGGGGCATGGAAAGAGAAGAGTCAGAAAATGCAGTTTCATCTGCATACCAATTCATTCGATTGGAATAATATGAAAATAATCTCACCAAATTTAGATTATAAGGCTGATTCACAAGCTATGATTACTAATTTGTCGTGCAATGAGCTGGTATTTAAAGAAGCTTCTAAACGGGATTCACTTCGTTTGGGTTTGGATAACTTAGGGGTGAATTTTGTTTTAGGGGAAGATAGTCTTGGATTTGCTGTTGAGTGGAATAATAGACCTGCAAGCAATTATTTAGGTGATATTGTGGGGTATGTGAAATTTGAACAAGAGCAGGGGTTTAATTTAAACTTTCAACATACGCATATGTTGATCAACGATTCGGTTTGGGATATAGCACAGAATAGCAGATTCTTGGTAGATTCTAATAATTACATTTTCGATAGTTTGAAATTTTATAGCCAAAATCAGAGCGTGTTGATAAATGGTGAACTTTCTTACCAGACTGATAAGTTTCTTGACATTGACTTTAAGAATTTTAATATCTCTGTTTTCGACATTCTGACCCATGCAAGCGGTATCAACCTCGATGGTTTTTTAACCGGACAAGTACAGTTGATTGACGTATTCAATAGAATTAATTTCCTGGCTGATTTACAAATGAATCAGGTTCGTTTAAATGGCGAGAGCCTGGGAACAGCAGAGATCAAGTCTACCTGGAATACTGATCAATCCGTGTTTGTTAATGTGAATTTAGAAAAACAGGGCAATAAAGGGATTTATAAACCTTTATATCTGGAGGGCTTTTATTATCCTCAGAAAATAGACAATCAGATTGATATGGATCTATCCGTTCATCATTTAGCTATTAATTTTTTATCGCCTTTTTTACATGATTATGTATCCGACATCGATGGAAGAGCAACAGGTGATATTCAAATATCAGGTAGCTTGAAAAAACCCAATTTGAGTGGTTCTATTGATTTGGCTCGTACGCAATTTCGAATTGAATATTTAAACACTTTATATTCGCTCTCTGGCACATTGAGCTTGGATAATAACTCCTTGGGCTTTAATCAAGTGACTATTTACGATACTGTTGGTAACAAAGCTGTATTAGAAGGTGGACTGGTGCATCATCGTCTACGGGATTTTGGGGTGGATTTAAAAGTACATCCGGACAACTTTATTGGTCTGTATACACGTAAAGGAATGAATGAGCTGTTTTATGGTAGTGCGGTCTTGAGTGGAGATATAGAGATAAAAGGGCCATTTGATAATGTTTTTCTCAATATCGATGCTGTCTCGAAAAAAGGTACCGATATTCATATTCCCATCAATACTACTTTGGGAGTCTCAGAGAATAACTTTATCGTCTTTAATAATGCCAGTGATACCTTAAAAGATGAAGAGCAAAGACAATATAAGCCGCAGCTTTCGTCTTTTTCCTTAAATATGGATTTGTCTGTAACTCCCGATGCAAAAGTTCAAATATTCTTGCCATCGGATTTGGGCGAAATTAATGCCGAAGGTTCCGGTGATTTAAACCTCAGCCTTTCAAGAACAGGGAATTTTCGCATGTCAGGTGATTATCGTGTATCAAAAGGATTGTTTTTCTTTAAGATTAAGAATTTATTTAATCGAAAATTTACTTTGAAAGAAGGAGGGACTATCAGCTGGACGGGCGATCCTTATAGCGGAACGCTGGGCATGCGAGCAAAATATCAACTAAAGACAAGCCTAACAAGTCTCGGCCTTGAACAAGATTCATCCTATAGAAATAGAGTCCCGGTTGATTGTTTAATAGGCTTAACAGGACCTATCATGAATCCGAATATGAAATTTAGTTTTGAATTTCCAAATGCTACAGAGGAAGTGAAGCAGTATGTATTCACAAAAATTGACACCACCAACTCTTCCGAAATGTCTCAGCAAATGTTGTCCTTACTCGTGCTCAATTCATTCAGCTTTAATAGCAGCAATGGTAGTAATAGTCTTGCCAGCAACATGGGTGGATCATCCATTCAAATTGTTGCTAATCAGTTGAGTAATTGGTTGTCGCAAATTAGTAAAGATGTGGATATCGGTATCAATTATAGGCCGGGTAGCGATTTGACCAATGAGGAGGTAGAAGTGGCATTAAGTACTCAGTTATTCGACGAGCGGGTGAGTATCGACGGTAATTTCGGTTATCAAAATTTGGAGAATAATCCCACTAGTAACACAACGAATATAGTGGGCGATATTAATGTGGAAGTGAAAATTACCAAAGATGGCCGATTGCGTTTAAAAGCATTTGATAGGACAAATACGGTCGACCTACTGGATAATACTTCCCCTTATACGCAAGGAGTAGGTATTTTCTATCGAAAAGAATTTAATACACTCAAAGAATTATTTCAAAGCAAGAAGCGTAAGGAAAAACAGCGACAAAAGGCGATGGAAAAAGAACAAGACAAAGCCTTTAAGAATGAAGACAAGACATCTAAGTCTGTTAAAAAGTCTGAAAAGTAATTGTATTGTAGCTGGCGTTTGATTTTGTTTTCTAATTTTAGCTTCTAAACAACATTCGATAAAAACAATTCTATTTGTGAAATTAAGAAATACTATATTATTATTCATTGTCCTGATTGTAGGCTTTGCCATGTTTCTGTTTTTTGTTCCGGCATATAAATTACCTTACGTCAATTTTGCCTTATTATTAATAGCCAGTATTTATATATGGTCCGCTGTGAAAGCAAGGATTCAGCTTCAAAAAAAACCGATTAGGTACATCTTATCTGGCCTTTTTTGGTTGCCTTTGGTCATAGTTGTCATAGCTAGCTTTTCTATTATCTTTTATTCCTTGGAACAATGGCCCGATTTTTTAAGAATTTACTTTATTGGCGGTTTATTTGCATATATCTTTTCATTATTATTCCCTCTGAGTTTTTTATTTATTGCCGATATCATTCGTTGGATACAAGTTTTATTCTCTTCAAAAAAGAAGGGGAATTCACGTGTTGATGATTTACATGGTGAACCTATTACAAGGAAGAAGTTTATTGTAAACACAGGGTTGTCTTTGGGTGGATTAGCCCTCGGAACTATGGGTTTTGGGATGGTTCATGGGAATTATAATTTTAAAATATGGCATCATCAATTAAAAAAAGATCAGCTGCCTGCTGCTTTAAAGGGATTGAAAATTGTTCAAATATCCGATATGCATTTGGGTACATGGGTGAGTAAAACCCCATTGGAGGAAGTAGTTGGTTACATCAATAGTTTGGAAGCTGATATGGTGTTTTTTACCGGTGATTTAGTGAATTATAGGACTAAAGAAGCCATTCCCTTCAAAGAAACACTTAGGCAGATTCATGCAAAATATGGCGTGTTTGCTTCCTTAGGTAACCATGACTATGGACATTATTATCATTGGGAATCCAAAGAAGATGAAAATGAAAATTGGGCGAGTCTCTTAGCTTTTTATAAAGATTTAGGTTGGAAATTAATGCGAAATCAGCAGGAGACCATAAAAATTGGCGATGCTTTCGTTCAGATTATTGGTGTGGAAAACTGGAGCTTGAATCCACGTTTTCCTCGATTAGGTGATTTAGATACAGCTTTGGCAGAAAGCTCTGATGCCGATGTGCGACTGTTGCTAAGTCATGATCCTACGCATTGGGATGAAAAAGTGATTAAATATCCTATCCCCATTGATGTGACTTTTAGTGGTCATACACACGGATTTCAATTTGGTATTGAATCAAGTTTCTTCAGATGGAGCCCTGCACAATATGTTTATAAACGATGGGCCGGTATGTATTATGATGAAGATCGTAAAATGTTCTTAAATGTTAACAGAGGAATTGGAGCCATTGGGTTTCCGGGAAGAGTGGGTATTAGACCCGAAATTACCTTGGTAGAAATGGTATAACAGAAAAAAATAATGCTATTGTTTTCAATGAAAAGATCATTTACATTTTTTTATGTAATTTAGCCCTGCCAGAAATAGAAAACTTATGAAGACGATTATCGTAGCAATGGATTTTTCAAAGGGTGCATTAAATGCGTTAAATTATGCAATTGATGTGGCCCTAATGACCGAATCTGAAGTAATAATGCTCTGGGTAGATTCCAGTATTGAAGGGAAATTTCCCGGAGAAAAAAATGAAATACGGAATGATGCCAAGATTGAGTTAAAAACGATCATTGATACGAGGACATCCGAGCATGAAGCATTACAGATATCTTATAAGTTAAAAAAAGGTAAGGTGTATCAGGAAATTGCTAGCTTAGCAAAAAATGTAGATGCTGATTTAGTGATAGTTGGTACTCATGGTATTGGTGGATTCGAAGAGTTTTGGGTGGGTAGCAATACTTTTAAAATCATCAGCTATTCTCCATGTCCGGTTATTAGTGTTCGTACTGATTTTGTCTTGGGAGGGAGTATCAAAAAAATAATTTTACCTATTGATGATTCTTTTGAAACCACCAAAAAAGTGCCCATGGCTGCTAAAATTGCTCAAGCCTTTAAAGCAGATATTTTGATATTGCGTATTTATGAGTCTGAACTACCCAGCATAAGGAAGAAAACGGATGTATATGTGAAAGATACTATTAGGTTTCTCAAAACTAAAAGTATTAATGTAGAAGAAGCTCCTTGCTCTTCCAATAATATACCTAAATCTATCGTTAAGTATGCAGAGAAGGCCGAAGCAGATTTAATAGTGATTATGACGGATCAAGATAAGGCTACATCTGATATTATCATGGGTATGAATTCTCAACAAATTATCAATAGGTCTTCCATACCAATTTTAAGTGTTAAACCAGACAAAATGGAATTTTAGAATGAATATATTCAGGTTTTTGATCGTTTTTTTGATCATATGGACTAGTGCTTTTGTACAAGCCCAGAACTCTTATGTCATACAAGACGCTCGTGTGGATAGTTTGGTGATGTTACATAAGAAAATCAATAGTAATGATAGTCTTGTTCCGGGATATCGAGTACAGATATTTTTTGAAAGTGGAAATTATTCTAAAGATCTAGCCATGCAAACTGCTGAAGAATTTCAAGAATCTTATCCTAATATTCGCTATTATCTTTCATTCAGCGAACCCTATTACCGTATACGAGTGGGAGACTTTCGTACTTTAATCGAAGCTAAAGGATTTTTAATGAGTATTATAGGGAAATATCCTGCCGCTTTTGAAGTGAAAGATAGAATTTATTTTCCACCCTTGGGTGAATAAAAAAAAATTGTATATTTACAGTATCATCAAAAATTAGATTATAAATCGAACTTAGGCGAGAGTTTTTGTTCAAATTGGTGCAATATAGCTTGGGTGGCTACATTGGATTAATACATAAAAAGTGAAACAAATGAAATCAATTGTTGTAGGGATCGACTTTCAGAATCAATCATATTCTGCTTTGAAATTTGCAGTAAATATGGCATTGAAAATGAATTGTTATGTGATGCTTGTATTTGTAAACAAGCCAGATAAGTCAAAAGATATTTTTCAGAGGCCAAAAGATCAAGTATATGATGAAGCCGAAGAAAGGTTTAAACAATTGTTAGAAAAATATGCTCAGCAGATAGATAAAAATAAAATTAATTATAAGATTAGAGAGGGGAAAATTGCCGATGAGCTCAATAGGCAGGCTATCGAAAGTAGAGCGGAAATGATTGTTGTGGGTACCCATGGCAAAGGTGGGTTGAAGTTGTTTAGTAGTTCCGGAGCTTTTCAAATTGTCGAAAAATCTTCAGTTCCTGTATTTACCATTAAAGATGGAGCGCAAATCAGTGATACCATTAAAACCATCTTGGTGCCCATTGATGCCACTCTGGAAAGTCGCCAGAAAATTCCTTATACAGTTCGTTTAGCCAAGCTATATAATGCAGAGATTCATATGTTGGCAATGTATCATAGTCAGGTGAAGATGGTTCAAGAAAATATTATTCTCTATACTAAACAAGCTGCTGAATATTTAGAAGATAAGGCCGTAGACTTTGTCGTGAAGTCAGTGGAGACTGACGATATTGTGAAGACAACAATTAATTATTCAGAGGATATAGAGGCGGATATTATATCTAGTATGACTATTCAAGTAGGATCAACATCTAACTTATGGAAGGGGTCTTTTGCAGAACAACTGATTAGTAGGTCGCATATCCCTGTTTTAAATATCCAACCTAAAGAATTAATGATGACCATGTCAAGATAATTGTTTGCTATAAATATAAAAAAGGCTTTTTACATTGTAAAAAGCCTTTTTTATATTCTTAAAATATTATTTTAAATGCCTACTCATAACTTCAAGTAGTTCGGCAGTACGTATTGGCTTTAAAATATAATCATCGCTGCCGGCAGCAAAGCTTTTTTCTTTCTCTCCTGCAAAAGCATAAGCTGTTTGAGTGATGATTGGAATATTTTTCCCCAAGTTTTTAATGAGTCTAATAGACTTATATCCATTCATGATTGGCATATTAATATCCATTAGAACTAAGTCAATCTTTTTATCCGTTTTACATGCGTCATAGGCTTCTTTACCATTTTTTGCCCACAAAACTTCAATGTTTGTAGATTTTATTGCATGTGAAATAAATTTGTAGTTGTGGTTTACATCCTCAACTATCAGGACAGTCTTTCCTGTCCAATCATAGTTCATATTGCTATCAGTCATACCGATTTTTTTATCCAATAATTAATATATCAAAGCTAAGAATTTTTTTCCTAAAAAGCAATTATTATTTTTAGTAGGCTATAGTGTTATTGCTAGAACAGTGTAAATTATTGAAAACTAGAATAGTATAATTACTATCAAGAAAACAATAATTCATGAATACCTTAATTGTTGATGAGACAATGTTTTTAAATAAAGCTGAAAAAATATTCATTCAGCATAAAGAGATGGTGAACAATAATATAAAACAAGGGCTATTTGATTAAAAACAGCCCTTTATAAGATAAGTATTTAATTTCGGTCAATAGCATTGAGATTGTCAAAAGCTACTAAAAGTCTTTTTACCAAAGCTTCTTCCCCGGCACGTAATACTTTTCTGGGGTCATAGAATTTTTTATTGGGTTTGTCATCGCCATCAGGATTTCCAATCTGACTTTGTAAATAATCATGATGCTTAGCTTCGTATTCACGAACACCATTCCAAAATGCCCATTGTGTGTCTGTGTCAATATTCATTTTAATCACACCATAGGAAATGGCTTCTTTAATTTCTTCGGGTTTGGAACCTGAGCCACCGTGAAAGACAAAATTGACAGGCTTAGCTGCAGTCTGGTATTTCTTTTCAATATATTTCTGAGAATTATCTAAAATCTTGGGTGTTAGTTTCACATTACCGGGTTTGTATACTCCATGAACATTACCAAACGAAGCAGCAATAGTAAAATTGGGGCTCACTTTTAGTAATTCTTCATAGGCATAAGCTACATCCTCCGGCTGTGTATAGAGCTTAGAACTGTCGATACTACTATTATCAACGCCATCTTCCTCACCACCAGTAATACCTAGCTCAATTTCCAATGTCATACCCATTTTTGACATTCTGTTTAGGTATTTTTTACTGATCTCTATGTTTTCTTCTAAACTTTCCTCTGATAAGTCAAGCATATGTGAGCTATACAGAGGTCTGCCATTCATTTTGAAAAAATCTTCTCCGGCATCTAATAACCCATCAATCCAAGGTAGTAGTTTTTTTGCTGCATGGTCGGTGTGGAGAATAACAGCCACTCCATAATGCTCAGCCATCTCATGAATATGATAGGCGGCAGCCACACCACCTGAAATTGCTGCTTGTTGACCATCATTTGACAAAGATTTACCCGCGTAGAAGCTGGCACCGCCATTGCTTAACTGAATGATAACTGGTGAGTTTGCTTGTTTGGCTGCTTCCAGGACACCATTTATTGAGTTAGTTCCTATTACATTAACTGCAGGTATGGCGAACTCATTTTTCTTTGCTATTTCAAATACTTTTTTTACGTCATCACCAAAAATTACTCCTGGCTCTACATGACTTAGGATCTTATCTGACATCTTTTTATTATTTATGTTGTTTTAATTTTTTGAAGTTTCAAAGATACAAATATTGCTGTTTGCATGTCATTTAATAATCACTATCTTTGAGATTATTTTTAGATTTGAAAAATAAATTCTGGTTTTTTTATTATTTAGTGCAAAAGTGCTTAGAAAAAGGCATGTATTTTAAAAATTTAATGGATAGCCCCCATTTAAAAAGGGCTTTTCTGAATAGGATATTTTGATAAAAATACTTTTTTTGAAACATTTATTATCATATAAGAGAAATTTACTTTTGCTGTTTTGTGGTATGATTACATTTTCTGTCATGCAAGCGCAAAATGGTGATATTCATTCGTCTGATTTAAATTTTCAAAGAGATAGAATGATCCATTTTGCTGATAGTTTAATGGGAATTGATTATCAAAAGGCCAATAGCTTTTGTATGGATGAGGCTAACTCTATCTATGTTTATGATGAGCCTGATTTGTATTGTGATTTATTGTTTCGTGCCGGGGCATCAGCTTTTCAGATGGGGGAGAGCAGAATTTCTGATAGTATCATGCTTATTTTGACAGATTTCGGGATAAAAAATTTGCATCCTCTTTTACAAGCTGAAATATTATTCTTTAAAGCGGAGGCTGCTCAATTTACAGGATTGAAAATTGATGCTATCAGATTTGCCAAAGAAAGCCTCCTGATATATGAACAAAATCACGATTTTAAGGGGTCGGTAGATATCCACGTTTTGTTGGGGAAAATATATATATCCCTAGATCGGAATGAATTGGCTATGGAATATTTTGATAAGGCCATAGACTATGCCCAAGAATCAAATGTGGACATGTATTTATTTCGAGCTTATATTAATAGTGCAAATGCTTTGCTGAAAATGAACCATATGAAAGAGGCACAGCAAAGGTTAAATGTGGTGAATGATATTGCTGAAAGAACTGGGAATATTAATTTTAAAGCTCGTTACTCTCATATAATGGGGCAAGTATACTTTAAGCAAGCAAACTACCAAAAAGCAGAAGAATACTTTTCTCAGGCGGTTAAATATTTTGCATCCATTAATAAGCAAGCTATGGTTAGTATTGTTGTTACTTGGGAAGCCGCTGTTGCAGTGCAAACAGGTGAGTACGAGAAAGCAGTTAGTTTAAATAAACAAGCACTCGAAATTCGACGTAAAGTGCATTCCGTAGGTATGCAAGCCAGTTCTATGTATAATATAGCAAGCAGCCTCATTCGTTTAAAAAAATACGATAGCGCTTTTTATTATATTGAGCAAGGAGAAGAAATATACATTCCTTTTAAAAGTAGACCCGACTATATCAGAGCCTATGATCTCAAACAAAATATATACCTGAATCAAAAAGATTTTAAAAATGCTTTTATAGTTCTAGCAAAGAGTAAGTCTATCAGGGATAGCTTGTATCATATTGGTAATCAGAAAAAACTAAAAGAGTTAGAGTCTGATTTAACTCTTGGGAAATATGAGCAGCTTAGAAAGGAGATGGAGACAGAAGCTAGTTTGCAACAAATAGAATCAGATAAAAACAACCTGATATTAAACTTTTTAATTGCTACATTAATATTAGTGATTATAGCTAGTAATATATATTTTATCTATGTTCGAAATAAGAATAAAAGAAAAGTGATTTTGGCGAATCAAAAATTGATTTTTATTCAAATGAACTCTCATTTTGTCTTCAATGCCTTAACAGCTATCCAGAGTTTGATTTATAAAAAACAGTTGGAGTCTGCCATTCATTATTTAACTATATTTTCTAGTTTGATAAACAAGGTAATTGCCACAGCTCAAAAAAAATATATCAGCCTACAAGCTGAGGTGAGTTTTGTTTTGGAATTTCTGCAGATACAAAAATTGCGTTTTGGCGATGACCTGAAATTTCAGGTGAATATTGCGGATGATTTGGATTTGGCACAAATACAAATACCTCCCATGTTGACTTATCCATTTATTGAATATGCCGTGGAAGAATGTGTGCAACAGTCAGATAGTGATGCCCTTTTAATTATTGATGTTTATAAAACTGGTAGTATGATTCATTATAATATCATCGATAAGGGTTTGGGATTTATTGATATGGATGCCTGTTATATCAAGCGTTATGGTGGTCAAGAAATAGCTTGTGAACATCTTACCAAAGAAAGAATTTCTGTTTATAACCATTTTTACAAATCTAGAATTACCTTTGCAGAAAAAATAGTAATGCTGGAAGGTAAAGAATGCAAGTCTTTACAATTTCTAATAAAAAAATAATACATGTCTATTTTAGTTAATTTTGCCATGTTTCCAACAGATAGTGGAACGAGCGTGAGCAAGGATGTCAGTCGCATTATTAAAATGATTGACGATAGTGGAATACCATATAAACTAAACCCAATGGGGACTTCTTATGAAACAGAAACCATGCAAGAAGCCCTGCTTCTAATCGAGAAATCATATGAAATACTGAGAGATCATGATCGTGTTTATGCGGTAGTAAATTTTGATATACAAAAAGACAAGTCAGATCGACTACATTCAAAGATTAAAAGCATAGAAGAAAAAATAGGAGAGGTGCATAAATAATGAGTGAACAAGAAATAAAGAAGCATAAATCGGGCTTCGTGAATATCATAGGAAATCCCAATGTGGGTAAATCAACCCTAATGAATGCCTTAGTGGGTGAAAAACTAAGTATCATCACTTCTAAGGCGCAGACTACTCGGCATAGAATAATGGGGATAGTGAATGGCGAAGACTTTCAAATAGTCTATTCCGATACACCGGGAATCATTAGCCCGAATTATAAGTTGCAAGAGAGCATGATGGGCTTTGTAAATACTGCTATGGTTGACGCCGATGTTTTTCTCTATCTTGTTGAAAAAACTGCCGGATTGAAAAGCGAGCAAATAACCGAACGCTTAAAAAAGACATCGATTCCTATTTTAATTATTGTCAATAAGATAGATTTAAGTAATCAAGATGAAGTGATGGAAGCCCTGCAATATTGGCAAAAGGAATTTCCTAATGCCGAGGTTGTGCCTATTTCAGCTTTAGAGAAATTTAATATTCAAAGAGTATTAGACCTCATTATTGAGAGACTGCCTGATTCTCCTCCTTATTACGATAAAGAGCAACTTACGGATAAAACAGAACGCTTTTTTGCCTCGGAGATCATCAGAGAAAAGATTTTGCTGAATTACCAAAAGGAGATTCCTTATTCAACAGAAGTGGAGGTAGAGTCTTTTAAGGAAGATGAACATTTGATAAGAATTCAAACAACTATTTTTGTAGCTCGTCAATCACAAAAAGGAATATTGATAGGCCATGAGGGTAAGATGTTGAAAAAAGTAGGTACTGAAGCCAGAAAAGATATGGAGGCTTTCTTTGAGAAAAAGATTTTCTTAGAGCTATTTGTGAAAGTGAGAAAAGATTGGCGCGATAGCGATCAGGAATTAAAAAGATTTGGGTATCTACAATAAATTAATTCAGGTTTTTTTCTGTTGGTAATATTGGTTGATGGCTTCTGTTATATCTTTGGGTTTGTAGGGCTTACTTAGAAAATAGGCCATACCTGCTTCAAAGCATCTTTTTCTATCATCTTTCATGGCATTGGCTGTCATAGCGGTGATAAAAACAGGATGTTTATTCTCTTGAGCCATGGCAATAATTTTTTTTGTGGCACTAAGGCCATCCATTATTGGCATCTGTAAGTCCATAAAGATCAGGTCGTAAGCATGCCTTTGGTATTTCTCCACAGCTTCAAAACCATTGTTTGCTATCTCTATTTGATGCCCCAATTTTGTAAATATCGCTTTGGCTACCGTTTGGTTGATGGCGTTATCTTCAGCAACTAAAATTTTTAATGCTGTCGGTTCTTGTTCGGATGCTTTTTTGGTATTATTAGCTTTGAGGGGCTCTTTTCCAAGGGGTGCCGGAATACTAAAAGTAAATACTGATCCTTGCTCCAGCTGACTGGATACCTGAATGCTTCCTTGCATTAACTCTACTAATTCTTTGGAGATGGTGAGTCCCAGACCTGTTCCGCCAAATCTTCTGGTGATAGTAGAATCCGTTTGTGCAAAGGCATGAAAGATTTTATCTAAACGATTTTGTGGAATGCCGATGCCACTATCTTGCACATTAAAAACCAAATGTTTTTGTTCATTTATATTTTCATATTTCATATTAATTTGAACCCATCCTTTATTGGTAAATTTTATGGCATTTGAAACAAGGTTGATTAATATTTGTTTAATTCTTGTAGCATCACCAATAACCCACTCAGGCACCTGTTGGTCTATATGGAGCTTGAGATCTAAGCCTTTTTCCTCAGCTTTCATCCTTAGTGCCTTGATGTTGTTTTCTATTTCGCGGATAATGGGGATATTCGTTTTCTCAAGTTTGATCTCTCCAGCTTCTATTTTAGAAAAGTCTAAGATGTCACTAATGATAGAGACTAGATTAGTACTCGAAGTCTCAATGATGTCTAAATAGCCCTTTTGCTTTTCGTCTAATGAAGATTGAGCCAATAAACTCGACATACCAATAATGCCATTGAGAGGGGTTCTGATTTCGTGGCTCATACTAGCCAGAAATTTTGATTTCTCTTGTGTGGCCATGATAGCCGTCTCCTTGGCTTGTATTAATTCAGCTTCTATTTCAGCCCTTTTTGTAATATCGATAAATGTCTCAAGAACAACCTGTTTCCCATTTAAATTAATTAAAGTGGCATTTTTAATCACATTCTTTGTAGAGCCTAGAAAGGTGTGGATTCCTAATTCATTATGGATGATGCCTTTGTTTTTAGTGACAAAGGGGCAGATATCCTGATCTTGTTCAGTAAATAGCTGTTTGCATGATTTTCCAAGGAGATTGTTTTCGTGTGCGGCGGAGAATAGCTTTACTGCCTCTTTATTGACTCTTTGAACATGTAGATGCTCATCAAAAATAATAAACCCAACAGGTATGGTATCCAGAATATTTTCAATAGCTGCCTGATTTCTTAATATCTTCTCTCTATCTGTTTGGCGTGTTTCAACGATGCGAACAATTTTGCTTAAAATAATATAGATAAGGAATAAGGAAAAAAGAATTATGCTGAAAATCCAGATGACTTTAATGGTATTAATTTTGTTTACCAAGCGTTTTTTTTCCTGTTTAATTATTTTGTACTCTTTTTGTGTCTCGTAATAAATCCGATTGCTGTTTTCAAAGGCTCTTTGAATATAGGTATCTGCCTCCTTATATAATAGGAGTATTTTTTTATCAATGATGGACTTATTTTTAGCTTGCTTAAAAGATTGCTCTTTCAGTAAAGCCATTTTTTTTGCTAATGTTTGAATCTCTATTATTTTGGGTGTAATATCAATGATTTCTAAATTATAAGCTTGTTTATTCATGGGCTCATAAAAGAGACTATCGTTAATAAAATCATTTTGGTAAAAGTTTACGGGCAGTTGTTGAATAAAGGACCCCCCTTTACCAAGGACGTGGAGTATTTCGTTGATTTGCTGGATGTTTTTCTTGATATCTTTGGAAATAGTGTGGGTAGTTCGTTGGTCCTTTTGAACAAGTAATTCTTGAATAGACGATTTGATTTTAATGATCCGTATATGTAAAAAAGTACCTAACTCCTTTTTGTTGAGCTGGTTGTTGACTTCAGTTGAATAGCTTTCTGATATACGGAGTAAGTAGGAATTGATAAACAGGTTTAGAATTAGCCCAAATATCCCAATGAGAGCAAGTATAATAACCTGCTTTACGATGGGGTCTTTATGAAGTAGTTTTTGTAGTTTCATTTATAATTGTCTGAATCAAAGATAAAAAAATATTGTGAACTATCAAAAGGATAACATAGATACTTTGATTCATATCAATGGTCAAAAATGTATTTTTTTTAAGCTCAGAGTTTTTATGAAGCATTCTGTAAAATCATCATCTGTTTTGGTTCATTAAGTTTTAATAAATATTATTCAAAATCTTTGAATTTTGAACATTTTTTTTTACATTTACATAAAGAATGATTAATTATGCGAATTGGTATTGAAGGTCAACGACTGTTCCGTAAGGAAAAACATGGTATGGATATCGTTGCCATGGAAATTATTAAGAATCTTCAATTAATTGATAGTGTAAATGAGTATTATATCTTTGTGAAAGATGGCGAAGATGATGCTTGGTTTGAGCCCACTAAAAATTTTCATATTATACGAACTAAGAAGAGACAATATCATATCTGGGAGCAGTTAACCTTGCCCAAAGAAGTTCATAAATATAAGATTGAAATTTTACATTGTACCAGCAATACGGCTCCCATGTTCGTGGATGCCCCTTTGGTATTGACACTGCACGATATCATCTATTTAGAGAATTTTAAATTCATTTCCTATCAAGCCTCCTTTTATCAACTAATAGGGAATTTCTATCGCCGTTGGGTGGTGCCGCGTATACTTAAGACATCAAAAAAGATTATCACCGTTAGTAATTCCGAGAAATCTACCATCATACAAAAATACCCACATCTTGAGGCCAAACTAGAAGTGGTATATAATAGTTATGGTGAATCTTTTAATGATTATCATCCGGAAATGGATCAGATCGTTAAAGAGAAATATCAACTGCCCGCTAAATATCTTTTCTGTCTGGGAAATACCAGCCCAAAGAAAAACTTGTCAAATATTTTAAAAGCTTATTATCGATATTTGGATAGGAATGAGGAAAAGCTGCCTTTGGTATTGGCAGACCATTCGCCCGGCGATTTATTTTTATTCCTAAACTCTGCCAACACCAAATACAAACCTTATATTAGGTTTATTGGTTATGTGAGCAATGATGAAATTCCCAGTATTTATAAAAATAGCGAATTGTTTTTATATCCTAGCATACGTGAGTCTTTTGGTATTCCTATCTTAGAAGGTATGAAAATGGGCACTCCGGTGATTACTTCAAATATTTCCTGTATGCCTGAAATAGCCGGTAAATCAGCCTATTTTGTGGATCCCTTCGATGTGAAGTCTATTACCAAAGGGATTGAAGTATTGTTGCATAATACCAAAGTTAAAACTGCAATAGTGGAAAGAGGCTTACAAAGAGTGAAGAATTTCTCATGGGAGAAATCAGCTAGGCAGACCTTGGAGATTTATGAAAAAGTATATGAGGAGAGCAAAAAAAAGAAAAAGCATTTTTCATTGAATTTAGGTAGAAAAAAGATTGAAGAGCTTTTCCACTAATACCATCACCACAAAAAGACTGAAAAAATGATTGAGTAATCGGTCATTCATCTTATTACTCAGCTTTACCCCCAAAGGCCCACCCATAATAACTCCCAGAATAATAGGAAATGCAATGGAAGGAATAACAAATCCCCAATGGGCTATCCCCTTCGGGATAAAATCGGGCTCACTCAAAATATTCTGAATGCTGATAAAAACGGAGCTGATAAAGATGATGCTTAAGGAGATCAGTTTGGCTTTCTTTACCGATTGATGTAACCGGATTTGTAATAGGGGAATGATAATAATTCCTCCACCCAAACCGCTAAGAGCAGATACAATTCCAGCACCCATGCCACTCAGAGAGCCTATTTTTAAACTTATTTCATCTGCTGTATTTCCCTCTTTGTGATGGATGTTTTTTTTCATTTGCATTTGAAATAGTATATATAACATCAGCAGTATGACCATTATATTGAAGGCTTCTTCGGAATACCAAGGGCTGTATACAATATATTTGGTAGTTAAGAGTGAAAAAATGGTGGCAGCGATGCCAATTCTGAGGCTTTCTTTCCAATATTTTCGCAGATGTGTGAACTGGCTAATGATAGAAATGCCGGATGCCGAAGCGATACCAATGAGTGAGTTGGCAATGACAAAGGCCGGCGTATGCGTGGAGGGTATGCCTGCCCACTCCATAATATACGGGAGAATGAGGATATAAAAAATGCCTCCACCAAGACCCAACATCCCTGCAATGATGCCACCTATGACTCCTGAAATAATTAAAATGCCGTATTCCATCATCAAATAAAGTAATATTCATTTGATTATCCTAATTCCAACTCTTTTTTATAAGTTTGCTTGTGCTTTTTCTTTTGGGAAAGCGTTTTGAATATCAATGAAAAAATAGATCAATGATAAAAAATATAATAAGTCTGTTGTTGGCTCTTTGGATGAGCTCTGCTGCCCTTGCTCAAATAACCTGCATGCCCTCCCATCCTAAGTCTAACGAAAAAGTAGAAATTATTTTTGATGCCGGAAAAGGAAACAAAGCTCTTTTTGGATACAATGGCGATGTGTATTTTCATGCAGGCCTAATAACCAATACATCTGCCAGTGATAAGGACTGGAAATTTGTTAAAGGTAATTGGGGAAAGAAAGACCCAAGCATGCTCATGGAAAAACTCGGCGGTGATAAATATAAAGTTGTGATCAATCCTCAGCTCTTTTTTGGAATAGATTCTAGCATTCGAGTGCTACAAATGGCTATGGTGTTTCGGGATGCTAAAGGTGAGCTGGTGGCCAAAACCAAAGAAGAAACAGATTTTTTAGTCCCTTTAAATAATTATAAACCTAAAAGAAAAATAATCGAAAGCTACCTCTATCCTGAAAAGACATTTATATCCTACGCTTTAGATGATAATCACGAGCTATCCATTACCACCAACCACGGAACTCTTTCTTATCGGTTTTTTTCAGATCATATCATTAAAGCCATGTTTATCAGTGATATGCAAGGTCCCTCTGCGGACACTTCTATCTCGGTAGTACTGAAGCCTTCTATCGTTCAGGCAAGGCTGGTGGATTCTATTGGGAAGCTTTTTTGGATAGGGCGTGATTTATGTTTAGTCATTCAAAAACAGCCTTTGGGAGTAACCTATTATTATCATCATCAGCCTTTGTTGACAGAAGAGCGGGGCTTCTTTGAAAAGGAACATACCAAAGGAGTTCGTTTTAAGCTTGGCGATGATGAAGCAATTTATGGAACGGGAGAGAGAGCTGTTCCACTCAACAGAAGAGGATACAAACTGGAATTATACAATCATCCCGATTATAATTATGGTCTCAATGCGCGGAATTTAAACTATACCATGCCGGTATTGTTGTCCGGGAAAAAATATTTGCTTTTTATTGACAATAATGCCAAAGCCTATTTAGATATTGCTGAAACGGAGGATGATGTGCTGGAATTTGGTACCATAGCCGGTCCTCTGAGGTATTATCTGGTAGCTGGCGATTCCTATGAAAACATTATGTCATCCTATACCAAACTCGTTGGTCGTCAACCCTTGCCTCCGCGCTGGGCTTTAGGGAATTTACAGTCGAGAATGGCTTATCGTTCACAGCAAGAAGTGGAAGGAGTGGTGGATGAAATGATTCAGAAAGACTTTCCTCTCGATGCAGTCATCCTCGATTTTTATTGGTTTGGTGATAGTATCAAGGGTTATTTGGGACATCTGGACTGGTATAAAAAGAATTGGCCGCATCCGGAAGCCATGATTCGTAATTTTAAAGAAAAAGGAGTGAAGACCATCCTTATTACCGAGCCTTATGTCATCGATACTTCTTATTGGTTTACACATGGCGATACGGCACATTTATTTGCCACCAATCAGCAGGGTGAAGCCTATATCATGAAGGACTTTTATTTTGGTCATGCTGCTTTAATGGATATGTTTAAGCCCGCTACTAAAGATTGGTTTTGGCAGCAATATGATAAGCAGATAAAAATAGGAGTGGCAGGTTGGTGGGGCGACCTTGGGGAACCCGAGACACATCCTGCTGATATGCATCATGTGAATGGCATGGCCAACGAAGTGCATAATATGTATGCCAATGAATGGGAGTCTATGTTGTATCGAAAGTACCAAAAATATTATCCCCATACACGCTTATTTCATTTGAATAGATCGGGATCTGCCGGCTCTCAAAAATATGCTATTTTTCCTTGGTCTGGCGATGTGTCGCGCTCTTGGAGCGGCCTGCAGGCTCAGCTTCCTTTGATGCTCAATATGAGTATGTGCGGCTTGGGTTATATCTCCAGCGATTTGGGAGGCTTTGCATTGGGAGAGAAAGATGAAGAATTATATAGCCGCTGGATACAAATGGGTGTTTTTAACCCCGTTTTCCGACCTCATGGATCAGGCATTCCTTCCGAGCCCATCTTTTTTTCTGAAAAAACACAGAATATTGTCCGAAAGGCTGTGAAGTTGCGTTATTCATTGATGCCTTATATTTATAATGCTGCCTTTGAAAATACTACCTTGGGGAAACCCATTGTAAAGCCGGTATTCTATTTTTATCCGGGCGAGAAAGAATGGATAAATAATAGTGACCTATATTATTTTGGCGATGAAATATTGGTGGCTCCGGTTGTTAAGAAAGGAGAGACGAGTAAAAAAATTAGACTTCCTAATGGGCTGTGGTATGGCTTGATGGATGATCAGCGATATGAAGGGGAGAAAGATTATCAGTTGAAAATTAGTATAGATGAAATCCCTGCTTTTGTGAAAGCCGGCGCATTTATCCCTCGTCTGAATGATTTTCAATCCACCGATCATTATCCCGATCAGCAGTTGATGATGCATTATTATCCCACTCTTGATACGGACTCATCATCCTATTCATTTTTTGAAGATGATGGAAAAGATGCACAAAATTTGGCACATATGAATTATCAGGTCACTGTATTTGATGCTTTAACAAGTCCTGAAAGAATCATTATAAAAGTACATAGAGACCGAAATAAATACCGCCAAAATCAACAGGATAGAAGGATTATTTGGCATATTCATCATCTGGATCGTTTTCCTAAGGCTGTCACATTAAATGGGAAAAGGATATTTGTTTATAATTCGTTGCAAAAACCGGCCATAAAAAATATAGATGCTAAATATAATGAAGAGACACAAGAACTGATGATTAATATGCCGTGGGATCAGGATTTGTTTGAAATCGAGATTGAGAAATAAGAAGTAAAATTTTGTCGCAAATAGAAAAATAAGATGTTAGAAAAGAAAAAGATTGCCTTGGTGGCACATGATAATAGAAAAGATGATCTGATAGAATGGGTTCGATTTAATAAGTTAAATTTGCGCAAGCATGAAATTACCTGTACAGGAACTACAGGAAAATTGGTGGAAAACGAGCTAAATCAGGATGTGGACGGCCATCATTTTGAAGTTCGTAGATTACTTTCCGGCCCCTTGGGAGGTGATCAGCAATTGGGAGCTATGATAGCCGAAGGAAAGATAGATATGGTCATCTTTTTCTGGGATCCTATGTCCGCTCAACCTCATGATGTGGATGTCAAAGCATTATTAAGACTCACCGTTTTATATAATGTGGTGACGGCATCCAACAGAGCTACGGCCGACTTTGTTATCAGCTCTCATATCTTTAATGAAGACTACCATAGAAAATTGAAAGATTATTCGGAATATTTAAATAGAATTATATACTAGAAATTATGAAGAAAATACAAATTGCTTTAATTGGATTTTTACCGCTTCTTCTTTTTGCCTGCAATAGCTTTACTAATAAAGGTGGAACAGAGCAAAACACGAAGCAGAATGCTGGGGAGAAATCTCCAAAAGTGCAAAAATCAGCTCCTTTAGCTTGGACAGAAAATGCCAATATCTATGAGGTGAATATTCGTCAATATACCCAAGATGGTACTTTGAATGCCTTTGCCAAGCAGCTGCCCCGCCTAAAAGAAATGGGAGTGGACATTTTATGGCTCATGCCCATCTATCCCATAGGGGAGAAAAATAGAAAAGGAAGTTTGGGTTCGTATTATTCCGTGCAGGACTATACCGCTGTAGGAAAAGAATATGGCAGCCTAGATGATTTGAAAAATTTGGTTCATCAAGCACATCAGCTACATATGCATGTGATTCTCGATTGGGTAGCCAATCATACATCATGGGATCATGCCTGGCTCACCGAGCACCCCGATTTTTATGAAAAAGATGATCAGGGGCAATACATATCACCTTTTGATTGGACTGATGTGGTTTCTCTTGATTATAACAATCAAAAAATGCGTGAAGCCATGCGCGATGCCATGGTATTTTGGTTGAAAGAAGCTGATGTAGATGGCTTTAGATGTGATGTGGCCGGCGAGGTGCCCACCGATTTTTGGAATTGGTTACGCCCTCAATTAGATGAGATTAAGCCTGTGTTCATGTTGGCGGAAGCTGAAAAACCTGAGCTTTTAGAAAAAGCTTTTGATATGGATTACGGATGGGATTTCCATCATTTAATGAATCAAATAGCAAAAGGAGAGAAAAATGCCAAGGATGTTTGGACTTATCTGGCGAAAGAAAAAGAAAGTATTCCTGACCATGCCTATCGTATGTATTTTACTACTAATCATGATGAAAATTCCTGGAATGGCACCACCAAAGAAAGACTGGGCGCAGCAACCGATGCCATGGCGCTGTTAACTTTTACCTTGGCAGATATGCCTCTCATATATTCGGGACAAGAAGCAGCCAACGCCAAGCGATTAGCGTTTTTTGAGAAGGATCCTATCGAATGGAAAGACTATCCTAAACAAGGCTTTTATAAAAAACTAACGGCCTTTAAACATGAAAATGCCGCCTTTTGGAATGGCCTAAACGGAGGTGAAATGATTATGCTCCCCACAAATCAGGATGATAAAGTGATGGCTTTTAAGCGCATTAAAGCTGATAACGATATGATGGTGCTGATTAACCTCTCCGATCAAACCTATGAGGCCAAATTTA
>Ga0256913_10000300_pt1 | contig 24782 bp, 25 predicted proteins | sample Axial_MatmetaG_FD_185970 | JGI IMG/M metagenome (GOLD analysis project Ga0256913, IMG submission 185970) | Deep-sea worm associated microbial mat communities from Axial Seamount, Juan de Fuca Ridge, Pacific Ocean - Axial_Mat | ecosystem: Environmental > Aquatic > Marine > Oceanic > Microbial... | reverse complement strand
GTCAATAAGTCTTTTAAATGACTTATCATTATCCAGTTTTCCTGCTGCTAGATGTACAATAGATGTGCCATTATCTAGATTGGTATTGTTAACTTGAGCACCCGCGTCAACAGATACATTTATACGGATAGGGGGTATATATACGTGATTCTTGATTCTTTCAGCTAAATCATATGTTGAGGGAGCAATATAATCGATTATGTGTAAAGATGTGCAAGAGGACATAAAAAGAAAGCTAAAAACTATTATATAATTCCATCTGTTTTTCATTCTTCAAAAAGTGCCCGTAAAGATTCCCATAGCAGTTGATCCTTTTTAATTAGTTGCATAGCAGTAATACCTTTCTTGTTTTTAATTTTTGTATTGGCTCCATAGGAAAGTAATTCCTCAGCGATATGTACACGATTGGGATTATTTTGTAGTGCAACCTGTAACGGAGTGTCGCCATCACGGTCTTGTGCATTGATAGCAGCACCTAGCGAGATAAGTGTGCTAATTATTTTCGGATTTGGATTGCCATATGCAGCGAGATGTAATGGTGTGGACTCATAAAGTCCTCCTTTTTTATTAATGGCACTCCCATATTTTACCAGAAGTTTTATTATCTCTGGGTTGTTGTTTGATTGAGCTGCTTCATGTAAAGCTGTTAGTAAATTTTTATTCAAAGCTTTTGTCGATGCTCCTTGATTAAGCAAAGCTTTGAGAATATTTATATTACGATTTCCTCTTGCTGCGATATGGAGAGGTGTATCTTCTGTGATACGAGTTTTATCATTAATGAATGATCCATTTGTTACCAGAAGTTCTATTATTGAGGGGTCTGCTTTATCCGACTGGACTAGTAAACTTAAGGGTAACAGGCCTTCTTTGTTTTCTTGATTGAGATTGGAATTTGCATCGACCAAAAGTTTTATTATTCCATATGACTGATTGTTTTTAATTGCAAGATGTAAAACGGTGTTGCCTTGCTTGTTTTTCTGGTTAATAGGGGGGTTGTATTGTAAGAGAGTGCTGAGGATGTTTATGTTGTTATTATAGCGTGCAAACCAATGAAGAGGTGTTTCACCATTATTGTCCACAACATCCACTAAATTGCCCTTCTTAATAAGTATTTTTATTATTTCTGGTGAAGAGTTCATAGCTGCTGCTATATGAAGAGGGGTGGCTCCGAATAATTTCTCAGCAGTAAATGGATGTAAATCATTAATAATCAATCTATCAATAAGGTCGCTATCGCTACTGTACCAAGCTGCTGCATGAATTAGCTTCCACCCGTATGAACCTATTGGCTTATCAATTGATGAAAGAGACCTTATTGTCCATTTTTCCAATCTTGACACTGAATCCTTTTTAATTGCTTGATATAATGCTGTGTTTGTGGCACATGAAAGGAGGGAAACTAAAATAAATAAGCATGTTACTGTGGATGTAATAAAAGCTTTTACTCTTAGTGTCTTTTTCATTAGTCTCGATTATATAAAAATAATAAACCTATATGCATCTAAGTATAATCTCCTTTTCAAAAAATACAACAGTTTTTTAAAAAAAATTATGATATTTGCTATATTTTTTTTCTTTTCATTGTTTTGCGGTATAAAAACACTGCTCTTTGCCGATAGTCAAGTTAATGAGGGATAATATATATCGAGGAATTCTCCTTTTTCTTGTTGTTTCATTTCTTCATGGTGAGATTGTTCACCAGATACAGAAAGGTGATACTTTATATAGTATATCGAAGAAATATGGAGTGAGTGTAGAAGATATACAACAGTTTAATGCAATTAATGATCCCTCGGAATTACTCTCTGGAAAAACGCTAAAAATACCACACTTATATAAGGTGAGAGAGGGAGATACATTGTACAGTATAGCGCAAAAATTGTCTTCGTCTGTAGAAATGATTCGAATGTTGAATAATTTAAATGGAGAGAAAATAGTAAAAGGAAGCACCTTATTGGTCCCAGATAGTAGGGTGTCATTTCTTGGATCTCAGAAGAATACGAATATAAGTAGGAATAGGCATAGAAGTACAAGCAACCAAAATAAACGTTTTACTTGGCCGGTGTCTGGAACACATACTCCCCTTAAAGGGAAACTACCAGGGATCGCTATTTCTGCAAAAGAAAGCAAAGTGGTAGCAGTTCGGGCGGGTAGAGTAATTTATGTAGGACCTCATTCAAGTTTCAAACATGTAATACTTATTCAGTCTTCAAGAGGATATGTATATGTGTATGCAGGGCAGGATTATTCTCATGTACAGATAGGAGAATATGTAAAAGCAGGTACCGTAATAGGGAAACTAACATCAGACGAAAGAGATCACACATTATATTTTTCCGTATGGAAAAATAACAATTTTGTTAACCCGTCACAAGCACCTCGTGGCTAATCTACTTGGAAGGAAGTGCACTATATTGATATAATACATATCATATTGTTGGTGGCGTAGCTCAGTTGGTAGAGCAAGCGGCTCATATCCGCTAAGTCGGGGGTTCAAGTCCCTTCGCCACTAGAAGCGCACGGGTGCTTATAAAACGAACAGAGTTTTAGCAAACTTTTATGCAGGATCTAGTTTTATATAATTATCTTTCTCGTAAGAAAGAAATCTTCACATCTATTACTCATACAGTCGGCATGTATGTGTGTGGTCCGACAGTATATGGAGAACCTCATATCGGGCATGCCCGTAATGCAGTTGTGTTCGATGTACTGTATAGAATTCTATTATCACAAAATAAGAAGGTACGCTATGTACGAAATATTACTGATGTGGGACATCTTGAAGCAGAAGATGTGGGAGAAGGAGAGGACAAGATTGAGAAAGCTGCAAGAATGGAAAGATTAGAACCTATGGAGGTGGCACAAAAGTATAGCAACCAATATTATCAAATGTATCATGCTTTAGGAAATCTCCCCCCTAGCATTGAACCACGAGCAAGTGGACATATTCCTGAACAGATAGATTTGGTGAAGAAGATTATTGAGAAAGGGTACGCTTATGAATCAAATGGATCGGTATATTTTGATTTACGTAAATACGATAAAGCATTTGGATATGGACGGCTATCGCGTAAAACAATTGCTGATTTATTAAAAACCAGCAGGTCGGTGACAGGAACATCCGACAAGAAATTTCCACTAGATTTCGCTCTTTGGAAAAAGGCTGATCCAAAACATATCATGCAATGGAATTCGCCTTGGGGGAAGGGATTTCCTGGATGGCATCTTGAATGTACTACTATGAGCAATAAATATCTTGGCAATACATTTGATATACATGGAGGAGGTATTGATTTACAATTTCCCCATCATGAAGCAGAGATTACGCAGAATATGGTGGCATATCAGTGCATGCCTGCTCGATTTTGGGTATACAATAATATGCTTACCGTAGACGGGCAAAAAATGAGCAAAAGTACGGGAAATTTTGTTGCACTGAATGATATTCTTTCAGAAAATGCATCTTCTGAACATTCCGTAGATCCCATGGTATTAAGGTTTTATTTTTTGCAGAGTCATTATCGGAGTGTCATGCATTTCACTTTTTCTGCGCTGAGAGCAAGCGAGGAGGGATTAAAGAAACTATTGCGTTTTTATGATATCGCACAGAATCTGCATGCAGATATATCATCTTCTGAATCTCGTTCAAGCGAGACACAATTGCATATTCTTGCTGATATGACTGAAGCTTATATATATCATGATCTTGATACACCTAAACAAATTGCGGCAATGTTTACATTGGGATCATCAGTGCAAGATATGATCAACCCAAAATTTGCACGTATTTATGCAGCAAGCGTATTTATCCGTGTATTTGATACTCTTTTAGGCCTCCACCACATGCAACATGCGCTAACACATGATTTTTCTCAATCATTACTTGATATTCTCCTTCATGCGAGAAAAGAAGCACGGCAGAAAAAAGACTTTGCTATGGCTGATCAGATTCGCAAAGAATTACGACAAATAGGCATTTACCTTGAAGATAAGAGTGACTCGGAACAAATTGTACGGTATCAATGAAAACCTTAGAAGATATGCGACAGTTTCTCATTACTATGGCTGATCAATTACAGAGTGCTCGAGAGCTTGATAAGCTAGAGGTGTATCGTATGCTTATTCAAAAAGGAGAATCTTTGTCAGAATTAGAAAAAAAAGCTCGCACACAGGATAATAAAGTGGCAGGGTGTGCATCGGAAGTCTATATTTCCTTAAAGTTGGTAGAAGGATATGTTTTCTTTCAGGGATATTCACAAATAAAGGTAATAAGAGGCTATTTGGCTATTTTTATCGAGGCATTGAACGGACTTTTACCCAAACAGGTCGCATATGAGTGTGAGGATATCATGATCCAATTTGCACAGGCAGTTGATATTAAAGGATCGTTGACTCCTACTAGAGCTAATACCTTTGCCTCTATGTTCATGTTTATGCGACGAAAAGCAGAAGAATTGTTATGAATATTTCCTATTGTACCGCAATATCAACGCTTGGCCGGTATTGTAATAGTGTGTGAACCGCATCATGCACTGGATGGAGAAGAAATTTCTTAAAAAGTTCTTTGTTAAGATATTTATCTTCCCATAGCCGCTGCGAAAAAAGATAATCAAAGCGAGGAGCCCATTTTCTTGCTCCTAATCGTGCAGTGATTGAACAGTTGTCAATCATATAACTTACTCCCTTATAATGCATGTAGGGATTAAGTGAATCTACTGCTTCTATTACTGATTCATTAATGATTTCTGAGTAAGTATGTCCTTCTTTGCGCAGCACATCTATTTGTGCCATCATGGTTGCAATATATATTCCTGCAGTGATTGGGTTTATCGGAACACTCAATTTTGCTCTCTCTTGACGCACCTTTTTACCAATTTTCCACATTTCAGTGTGATCAATATTTCCCATTGGGAATGATTTCAAACGTTCGCCTGCAAGAATAACAGAACGAATTTCGTTTCCGGAAGCAACTTCTTGATATATTTCAGTCAACAACTCTTGTGCAGGTCCATAAGCTTGTACGTATACGTTTTTAAATGTGTCTTTTTGATTGTCTGGAATAGCTTCATATACGGCACGGATGCCTTGTTTTGAGATCGTATGGGATATGGGACCAGTGATCGATTCTACCGAGTGTAAATAAGCAGATTCAGCATCATAATCTTGCGTTTGGAAATAGCGAAACAAATATTCAACTATTCCATGCACTGCACCTAAAAGAATACCGCGTTCACCGAAGATGTCAGATCGATATTCCATCTCTAGGTTAGTTATAAATGCAAATGGGGCACCTAAAGCTACAGACCATGCCAATGCGTAATCTACAGCCGTACCTGTGACATCTTGCTCAACAGCAAAACTGGTGTTAATACCAGCCCCTTGTGTCTGCGTACCTTGTTCATAAAGACGTCGTACAGAAGGACCCATTCCTTTAGGACATACACCAATAACATTGATATCCTTCGGCCATTGGACTAATTCATTCTTGATATGCCCTAGTAAAAACCCATGAGAGAGGCCAAGTGTAGCATTCTTTTTCATAGCAGAAAATATTTTTGGATATAATGCAGCCTGAGCTGAGTCTGAAATAAGAAGAATAACTAGATCACTATCGTGAATGACCTCAAACATTTCCCCTAAGCTTCCATCGGATTGATGAAACCCTGCAGCTTCTGCTGCAGTAATAGATTTTGATTGTGTACGTAAACCCACTCTTACTTTAAGATGAGTGTGAACTAGCGAATCTCTAAGATTCTGTGCCTGTGCGGGTCCTTGTGATCCCCAGCCAATAACACCTATAGTTTTGATATCTTTGAAAGCAAGGGGAAGCTTGTCAAAGAGTTTTCTCCCCCCTCTTAGGATGTATTCACGAGTGCCGGCAAGATTAACAGTCTCTATATCAAAGACATTACTGGAGAAAGAAAACATAATAAGAAATGATATTCTTTTTTTCGTTATCAGGCAATACCTTGCATGATACATTTTGGCAGATTATACTGTGAGTATGTCTGTTGCTCGAGTTCTTCATAATATTAATCCACAAGAAGTGTGGCACTATTTTGAAGATATTTCTTCGATTCCTCGCTGTTCTAAATATGAAGAAAAAATAAGAACCTATGTGCGTGATTTTGCACGTGTTCACGCGTTAGCAGTAGAACAAGACAGTATAGGAAACATTGTAATAAAAAAAGAAGGAACAAATGGTTCTCGTGATCCCCTCGCACTCCAAGCACATGTTGATATGGTATGTGAACAAGATGGGACGATACAAAAAGATCTTCGAAAGGAAGCGATAGAATTATGTAAGGATGATACATGGGTATTTGCGCGAGGAACAACAGTGGGAGCTGATAACGGCATAGGATTTGCAATGATATTGGCTATTCTTGCGGGGAATCATAAGCATCCACCGTTGGAAGCGCTCTTAACAGCAGATGAGGAGTCGGGACTAGTGGGAGCACAATCTTTAGATGCCCGACTTTTGACGGCAAAGCGTCTTATCAATATTGATTCTGATCGTGAAGGTTCTTTTTGGATTGGCGCTGCAGGCGGACAGACTGTTAGTGGAGAATATGCGGTAGAATGGCAAGAAAATCCACCAGACTATAAATGTGTCTGTTTAACGATACGTGGGTTGCGGGGGGGGCATTCTGGGGTGATGATTCACGAAGGACGGGTGAATGCTATAAAACTTTTGTTTCGTTTGCTTAATGGACTGCCCAATACTATATGCTTATATGATCTAAATGGTGGCGGGATACGTAGCAATGCCATTCCTCGTGAGGCTACGGTTTCTTTATCTCTACCACATAACTTTGCGATAGATCAATATGTTGAACAAGCAAGAAGCGATTTCTCTGCTGAATTTGGCAAAGACGAATCAGATTTTCTTATGGAATTATATTCGATAACAGAACTTCCATCTAAAGTATTTACACAGGAGAGCACACAAAGATTAATAAAAACGGTTTTGACTATTCCCGATGGTCCATTGGGTATGAGTAGGAATGTGAAAGGGATTGTAGAATCATCCAGTAATCTGGCAGGTATTTGCTTGGAAAAAGGGAAAGTGCATATTTTAGCAAGTCAACGATCGCTCTTTGAGCACCTTTTGGATTACTTTTCTTCTGTTGTAATGGCCGCTATACAACATGGTGGAGGTAAAGCCAAATTAAGCGAAAGATATCCCGCATGGCAACCTCTTGAGGTTTCCACATTGATGGAATTTTGTGTGAAGGTTTTTGAAGATATGTTTTCATATACACCTAAGGTAGAGATTGCGCATGCCGGTTTGGAGTGTGGAGCTTTAAAACAACGTCTGGGAAATCTGGATGTTATTTCCATAGGAGCTCATATTGAAGGAGCCCATTCTCCTCTTGAACGAGTAAATATTAAATCGGTAGCACGTACGTGGGAGTTTTTTTTACAAGTACTTCGACTGATAACATGAGTGTAATTGCTATATAACATCCGAATAAAAAAGCAATAAGCAGAATAATGAGAGAAACAATAAAACTACTTTTTGTATGCACAGGTAATATATGTCGCAGTCCTCTTGCGCATAGACTATTTGAGCATCTTATACGGGAAAAGGGATTAGATACCTCTTTTGAGATTGAATCGGCAGGTACAAATGCTCAATGGCATGAAGGAGAGAATGCAGATCCTAGAATGAGAAAAGTGGCACGTGCTCATGGATTGGTATTAGATCATTATGCGAGACAGTTACGGATAAGCGATTTTCAGTATTATGACTATATACTCGCTATGGCACATGATCATATGCATCATATGCAACGTCTTGTTGCTACGGAAAACGAGACCAAGGCTCTTATTGAATTGTTTCGGGATTACGATCCGCAAGAGAATGGAGACGTGCCAGACCCTTATTATGATGGGGTAGAAGGATTTGAAAAGGTTTATGTTATTGTGGAACGGACATGCCAACAGTTACTGCAAAACCTGTATAAGAAATTTTAATCTTATTTATCTTTCTTTGCTGATTGTCAGATAGGTAATAAAGTATTTTCATTTAGATAGTTTGTAATACTGTATTTACATAGCTGTATATCGTAATTTTGGAGTGCGTTTCCCATGATGTTCTCAGGTGTAGCGATGCAAAATTTTTTTGGGCACTATGTAAATTTAGCGGTCATCCCTTTTTGGTGAGGAATGTATTGGCTATGATAGCGGATTTTTCATACAACTGTATGAAAAAGATTTACTCATAATTACTTACTAGTTGTTGACACAAATATGGCTTCAGCGTACACTAACAGAAAATGTTAAGCAAGAGTAACATTCTGATGGCGTTGGAAGATGTAATAGATCCTGAATTGGGCATTAGTGTGGTTGATGTGGGTCTTATATATAGGGTTGAAGTTTCTGAGAAAGGTGAAGTGGAAATAGATTATACACTTACTACTCCCGGCTGTCCTCTTGCAGATGTTATTGAAAAGGATATTCGTCACGTGCTGGAAAAAAAATGTGATGCTGCATCTGTGGTTTTGTCATTAGTATGGACACCACCATGGTGCATTGATTTTATGAGTGAAGATGCACGATTGACACTTGGCTATCCAGTATAAAGGAATATAATGACTATTACACTTAAGGATTTACATGCACGGGTTGATGATGTGCATATTCTCCAGGGGATAAACGTTACATTTTCTACAGGAAAAGTACATGCTTTAATGGGACAAAATGGATCCGGAAAATCTACTCTTGCAAATGTCATTATGGGTAATCCTTTATATAATGTAAGTGGGGTAATCTTGTCCGATGCTATTGATATTACCCACATGAGCCCAGACGAGCGAGCAAGATTGGGGGTCTTTCTTGCATTTCAATATCCAATAGAAGTTCCAGGACTTACGGTGGGACGCTTTCTTAAAAGAGCATATGATACCTTATACCCTCAAAGTTTGCGTGGAAGAAATTTTATAACGTTGCTTCGTTCTTTGATGGATGTGCTGGAGATGGACCATAGTTTTATCAATCGGTATTTGAATGATGGTTTTTCAGGAGGAGAAAAAAAGAAGATGGAGATTCTTCAACTTATGATTTTACAACCACACCTAGCAATATTAGATGAGACAGATTCTGGATTGGACATTGATGCGTTAAAAATAGTGGCAAAAGGTATTAACCATCTCCGTAAGAAAAAGGCGATGACTATACTTATCATTACACATTACCAGCGAATATTAAGTTATATAAAACCAAACTTTGTGCATATTATGCATAAAGGAACAATTATCACATCAGGAGATGCTTCTTTGGCGAGCATACTTGAAGAGAAGGGCTATGAATGGTTGCGAAAGCAATATGTAGATAAGGAGGATTCATGAAAGAGAAAATTGCTATAGATATTGATGGGTATAAGTATGGGTTTTCCTATCCAGACTCTTCGGTTTTTAAAACAAAGAAGGGATTATCGGAAGAAGTGGTGTGTGCAATCTCGAAAGAAAAACAGGAGCCGGAGTGGATGAAGGAATATCGGTTGCGGGCTCTGAAAGTTTTTCTTTCAAAAGATATGCCTAATTGGGGGGCTGATCTAAGTGAATTATGCTTCGATAATATGTATTATTATGCAAAACCAATAGACGCACAAAAGAAAGACTGGAAAGAACTACCTGAAGAAATACTTGCTACATATACTCGCTTAGGTATTCCTGAAGCAGAACGTAAATTCTTTTCTGGGGTAGGAGCTCAATATGATTCTGAAGTGATCTACCATAATATCCAAGAAGACCTTGCTGCGAAAGGGGTTATTTTTTGCTCGCCTGAAGAAGCTGTGCAAAAGCATCCGCAATTAGTGGAAAAATATTTTGCGACAGTAATCCCGCTTACCGATAATAAATTTGCTGCTCTAAATACTGCAGTGTGGAGTGGGGGAAGTTTTATATACGTACCTCCTGGCGTTAAAGTAGATATTCCTTTGCAAGCATATTTTAGAATCAATCTGAAAAACTTTGGGCAATTTGAACGTACGCTTATTATTGCAGATGAGCATAGCTTTATACATTATGTGGAAGGGTGTACTGCGCCCACATACAGTAGTGATTCCTTGCATTCGGCAGTAGTGGAAATTATAGCTTGCAAACATGCTAGAGTCCGCTATAGTACAGTTCAAAACTGGTCTACAAATGTATATAATCTTGTTACCAAGCGTGCGATTGCTCACGAACATGCAACAGTAGAATGGGTAGATGGGAACATAGGAAGCAAAAAGACAATGAAATATCCTTCCGTACACCTTGTGGGAGAGCATGCACATGGTGAAATACTGTCTATTGCATTTGCAGGAAATGGACAGGAGCAAGATTCTGGGGGGAAAGTAGTGCATAGGGCACATAATACAAGCTCGATTATTACCTCAAAATCTATCAGCAAGGATGGGGGGATAAGTACATACCGTGGATTAATAAGAGTGGAAGAAGGAGTTGAGAATGCACAATCTAAAGTTGTGTGTGATGCCTTGCTGATTGATAAAGATTCAGTGAGCAATACATATCCCTATATGGATATAAAGAGTAAGAATGTATCAATTGAGCATGAAGCAAAGGTCAGTAAAATAAGTGAAGATCAGCTTTTTTATCTTATGAGTAGAGGATTTTCAGAACAAGAAGCCTCAGTAATGATTGTAAATGGTTTTTTAGATCCTCTGGTTAAGCAGTTACCCATGGAATATGCAGTTGAACTAAATAGGTTGATTGAATTAGAAATGGAAGGCTCGATAGGATAATGGCGCCATTATCTTGTGATGCTTTCATTGATCGAGATAAATCTCTTATTGAGAAGCGAGTTGCTCCTCAATGGGAAAAACAGATCTCGTATGAAGCTTTGGATGATATGCAATATATATCCTGGCCTGATCGTAGTATTGAGGAATGGCGTCGTTCTGATCCATCACACATACCCTTTGCCGATTATACTCCTTGTTTCGCACAGGAAATAAAACATGCTGATGTTTCTGATTCCTATGCGGCAATACTACGTTGGAAGGGAAATATAATTGAACAGGGTGTAGATGCTTCATTTCAACAAACAGGGGGGCAGGTTATCCTTTCCAATAACATGGACCAGACATTTTCATATCTTTCGAGGTTTACAAATTTATTAAGAGAAAGCAAGGAATATGCGGATAATCGTATTATGTTGTGGAATCTTGCGCTTCTGCAACCACATATCATCATATTCATTCCTGCAGGAGTAAAGTTGGAGAAGGCTATTTTACTTGATTTGCAGCCCCAAAAAGAATATGCGTTATTTTCTCCTATGATTAGCATAGTTGTTGGCGAAAAATCGAATGTCAGTATTGTGCATACAGTACACAGCGACAAAAAAAGTAGTGCGATCTATAATGAAGGAATGAATGTGATTGCATCTACTCGTGCAAAAGTGAAAATATTTTCTATGCAGCAATGTAATATTAATTGGTATGTGTTTGCTCATTATGCATTCCATGTAGAAGAACAGGCTACTGTTGAGCATTATCTAACTGTCTTGGGAGCTATGTACGCAAAGTATCGTGTACAAGCTAATCTTGCAGGTGAATATGCTCAGGCCTTATTGTATGGTATGTATGTTCCCCATAAGGACCAGCATATTGACATTCGTACTATACAACGGCATTTAGATAAATATACGTTTAGCCGTGCCTGGTATAAAGGGGTGATCAATGATCAGGCACATACAGTTTATCAAGGTTTAATTCGTGTGGAAGAAAGAGGTGTGCATACTGATGCTTATTTGACAAATAATAATGTGCTGCTATCAGATGAAGCACGTGCTGATTCAATTCCTTCATTAGAGATTCATACTAACGAATTACGTTGTAGTCATGGATCGACTACGGGATGTTTGGATGAGAATCAGATATTTTACTTGCAAACAAGAGGGTATACAGGGGAAGATGCACGGAGTATATTGACTGAGGCATATTTGGAAGAGATTGTTATTGCTTATCCCACACCTCTCGAAAAAAGAATCCGAGAAAATATTAGAGCAAGAATTCGAAGTACACTATAAAATGGCCCAGTGGAGAAAGGCAGTTAGTGTGCATGAATTTCGAAGAAGTTATCTTTATTGTTATCGCAATAAAGAGATAGCTATTTTTCGGTTGGAGGATGGAATATATGCAACTGATAATTCTTGTACACATGAATACTCATCGTTGAGTGAAGGAGAAATAGTTGATGGTAATGTATACTGTCCTAAACATGGTTCGCGGTTTGATATACGCACGGGGAAAGTATTAGATTTTCCTGCGACTAAATCGTTAAAAATCTATAAAACTAAAATAGAAGATGGATTTGTTTACATATACGCATGATAGGACATAGTATTGTACAAAGTATTAGACAAGCGGTTCGTGTTCTGCACGAAGGAGGGTTAGTCCTGTTTCCTACAGAAACAGTATACGGATTGGGTGCGAATGCGACTAATGCACAGGCATGTCGGTATATTTATCAACTAAAGCAGCGACCAATCGATAATCCACTTATTGTGCATTTTTATTCTCTCAAAATGATAAAATCTCTGTTGCCTATTTCTCCAGTAGCAGAAATTCTCTTACGAGCATTCTCGCCTGGTCCTTTAACCGTTGTTCTTTCATGCCAAGGTGATATTTTTTCCGAAGCGCGTGCTGGAAGTCCAACAGTGGCGGTGCGTATTCCCCATCATCCCACAGCGAGGGCCTTGTTAAAGAACAGTCGAATACCCATTGCAGCTCCAAGTGCGAATGTATCTGGAATGCTTAGCCCTACACGATATGATATGTTGCAAGAGATTTTACAGGCGTATCGGAAGCTTGATATGGCAGTCAAATTATTTGCTCTGAAAGGAACAAAGATACATCATGGCTTGGAATCGACAATTGTGGATTCTACAGTATACCCTATACGTATATTACGTCCAGGAGTGATAACCCGTGATGACATCGAAAAAAAAACAAGATTAGAGATTGCAGAAGGGCCTTCTCTAAAGAATCAAAAGGAGACAATGCCTGGCGATAGCAGATATCGCCATTATTCACCTTGTATTCCGCTTTACTTGTTTTATAATAGTGATGATATATACAATTTTGATTTGTCATCTACCTTGGTGCTAGGGTTGGAGGGGAAACTTTCTGTTATGCTACGGCAAAAAATAACGGGGAAGGTAACGTTATTTAAAACAATAAAAGAATATGAACAGACATTATATGCAGCACTTTATGCTACTGATATATGCGTGCGAATATTCGCGGAGCTTCCTCAAAGTTGTTCTGATGCGTTGCAGGATAGATTGCAACGTGCTGCCACAGGATATTGTATTGATTTATCCATGAACAAATAGGATCTTTTTCTTTTCTATATAATTGCATAACATGTTGATTAAGTCTCTTCTTACTTGTGTGACTTCTTTTGCGTGTACCATGTTTGTTTTCTCAATAATGCCACTGTGTAGTAATTCGTTGTGTGGGCGATTAAGTTGAATGTATCGGTACTGTTTTTTTTGCATACGGAATACACCCACATAAACCGCATCAATTTGTTTAGCCTGAATGCGGGTAAATAAGTCTTGAAAAAAGTTGTGGTATGCCCCCATCCAATTATCTAAAAGCAGTATAGGATCAAATGCCAATCGTATTCTCCAGCCCATATGCACTGCTTTCTTAATTTGAAATATACGGTTTGCAACAGAAGCACATCCATGTTCATATTTCTGAGCAATTTGAGGATTTAATGACCATGTCAAAATAATATTTTTATGAGGTTTTATATGCTGAATGGCAGCGAAGTTGTCACTTTTTGTGCGTGTTTCTAAGGTGAGGTTTTTCTTCTCTCGTGCATATTCTATCCATTGTTGATTGATGTTTCCCAAGGATTCCAATGCGAGTAAATCACTTAGATAGGAAATGCTAACAAGAACATCATTTTTGTGTGTTAAGCTGTCGACTACCTGAAAATAGTCTTCAATATTTACAAAGATAAGAATATTGGCTGTTTTATGAATTCCCTGTAAAAAACAGTAGTGGCAGTCAAAGATACAGTTTCTTACCATATCAATATAATAAAGTGGTTTCTCCTCATCTCGACTGCGTACTCGTTCCGTGCTTTCGTATACTCGGGGTGTTTCTCGTTTTGCTAATATTAGTTTAATGTTTTTTTTTTGTGCATCAAAACTTTGTTGCGGACGATTGAAGATCTCCTTATAATGAGTAATAGGTATAATAATAGCTTGGGGGAACTGTTTAACAATTTTCTGAGCAATTGGGTGAGTCTGACACTGTTTTTCGATATATATATGTGAGAAGTTCATAGTTCTAATGCCTGTATTAATAAGGTATGAGAATGATGAAGATTGATAATCTTTTCCCAATGTTGAAAGGGTAGTGTATGATGACGTGAGTAATGTGCTAGTATTTTCTTTTTTAAAAGATGTTGAATAGTAAAGGAAAAAGGAAGCGAATGAACCCAGTCTTCAATAGCATCTAGGGGTGTGGATGAATCGCTTTGCGCTAAAGTGGTACTAATATTCTCTATATCATTCTTGGAAGGGCTGTCACTGAGCAGGAAACAAAAAATACGATGAGGAGGATGAAAACAAGCAGCTGCAGTACAGGCAGAGAATAGGAAAGGGTCGGTGATGGTGCATTGAGGTATATCATGATATAGCATGTCTGGGTAAAAAGATTGTGTTCCATCTGATATTGCGAAACATGCATATGTTCCTATAACAGTAGACTGGTTTATGAAACTGATAGTCTGAACAGTATGTGTCGCACTGATATAGCCAATGTAAGCAGCGTAAGAATGTGTGTTTTGAAATGGTAGATAAAATACATGTGCATAGTCGTTTGCATATAGTTCACCATATACTGCTTTCTTACGAGACAAGATGCCGAATGCTTTTGAACTCCTGCAGGCATCACAGATTTTCTTTATGCTTGTAATAATAATATGTGTCATGGACATACTGCGTGAAGACATGGATCATCCATATGTGAATCAATAGCGGTAATAGTAGCATCATAAAACGTATTAATTTCTAAAGAAGCGTTAATACGAGTAGGTAGGTAATATTCACCCAATCCGAAACTATGCAGACCACTTTTCTCAATGAGAACCTTTTGTTTTTTATTAAGAAACTGTAGCCGATACCGGTGTGTGTTATCTATACTGAGAGCTCTTAATTTAGCACTCCGTTCTTTAATAAGCTGGGGAGAAACTTGTTCAGGTAGACGAGAAGCACGTGTTCCTTTCCGTACAGAAAAAGGAAATACATGAATATGGCTGAATCCTATTTGTTGTGCAAAAGTATATGTTTTCATAAAATCTTTCTCAGTTTCCCCGGGGAACCCCACGATAACGTCAGTGGTAAAATTAAACAAAGGGTTTTGTTTTCGGATGCGTTCTATAATTTTTGCAAATTGTTCAACTGTATAAGTACGACGCATTTTTAGTAGTATGCGATTGCTGGCACTCTGGAGGCATAAATGTAGATGAGGGCAGAGTTTGGGATGTTCCATTAGCTTTATGAATTGATCGTTCAAATGTTCTGGCTCAAGAGAAGAAATTCTGATGCGGAAATCACCTTTAATTTCTAGGATCGCCTTCAAAAGTTGTGTGAAGGAATTTGCTTCATATTGATATCGAGATATATTGACACCAGTGAGTATCAATTCTTTTCTACCCATCCGTATAGCTTGGTGTATATCGGTAAGAATTCTTGCAATCGATCGACTTTTTGCTCTTCCTCGTACATGGGGAATAATGCAAAAGGTGCAGAAATTATCGCAACCATCCTGGATCTTAATCGCGGTTCTCGTATGAAACAGAGGCAATGGAAGCGTGTATTGAAATTTGGCAGGTGTATAGGAATCCAAATCAATAATTTCTCCTCGAAAGTGTGCATCAATAATATCTGGAATGTATGCTTTCTTTTCATTGCTCACTACATAGTGAACACCTTTTTGATAGAGTTCCTGTGCGTGATCTTTTGTAAAGCAACCAGTGGCAATAACAATCGCATGTTCATTTTCTGTGCGCAAGGCTCGAAAAATACTGTTTCTACTTTTCCTATCTGCCTGACTGGTAACGGTACATGTGTTAATAATATATGTGTCCGCGTTTGCAGTGAATGCTACCATGACATACCCTCTTTTCTTTAGTAAGGTGGCAATTGATTCTGTCTCATATTGATTAAGACGACATCCTAATGTTTGTATTGCGACGCGTTTATGTGTCATATGATTCGGCCAAATAATGAGAATGGTTGTGCATGTGTAACATATGCACGTTGAAATGTACCGACTAATTCTTTTTGATTAGAGGTCACTTGGATGGGTATTCTTCCTTCAGTTCTACCATTAAGGTATCCTTCATTTCGTGCTGGAGCATATATTAGAATGTTACATTCTTTCCCTATATAGTCTTGATTGTGCATCAAAGCAGTTTGTGCAAGAATCTTGGTAAGGTGACGGTAACGTGATTTCTTTTCTGCTATAGTTATATCATCTTTCCATCGATAACTAGCGGCTCCTGGACGAGGTGAATACGGTGCAATGAAAGCCATGTTATAACGAAATTCTTGCATAGCTTGTGCTGTATTGAGAAATTGTTCTGTTGTTTCATCGGAAAATCCCACAATAATATCCGTAAAAAGTGTAGCATTGGGAAGTAACGCTCTAATTCTGTGCACAATTTTTCTATAGTGGGATACACGATAATTCCTATTCATTCGAATCAATATTTTGTCATCACCCGATTGTAGGGGAAGATGTATATTCTTTGCTAATACAGGATATTGCCGTACTATATGGAGTACATCTTCTGTCATATCATGAGGATGGGGTGAAGTGAAATAGATCCAGCATTTTTGTTGTGCTTGATTGCCTATCTTACCAATTTCTTGAAGAAGCTCAGCAAAATTAATTTCGTTTTTAGGGTTATCTAACCCATAACTGTTGACATTTTGTCCGAGTAATGTAATAGATTTATAGCCCTTCATAATAAGTGTTTGTACTTCTTGGAGAATATTTGATGAGGGGCGGGAGTATTCCCGTCCTCTTGTATAGGGTACTGCACAAAAGGTGCAAAATTTATCACATCCGTTTTGAATAGGTACATATGCCTCAAAAGTCGATGTATATGAGGCGGGGACATCCCAAAATGATTGTACAGAATGATAAGCATTGAAAGATATGGGAGTAAGAATACCATAACTTCGAATCATCTGAGGAAGCTGCACAAGGTCTTTTATATCAAAGATAAAATCAAAGCGTGTAAGTAGTTTTTTCTTATCTGTAGGAAGGACACAACCAGAAAGAAAGGTAAGAAGGTTTTTTTCTTTCTTCCAGTTATTCCATGTGTTTATTTTAGTATACACTTTATCTATGGCTTTTTGCCGAACAGAACAAGCTACCACTCCTAGAATGTGAGCATCTTGCTCGTTTGTTGCTTCTTCGTATCCCATTCTTTTTAATATAGTTCGAATACGTTCAGCATCCGATAGATTCATTTGACATCCTAATGCTATCAGATAATAATTCATTAGAAATACACCTCTGCAAAAATATGTTCTGTAGATACCTGAGCATCAATAAGAATGTCGTGTACTTCATAAATCATATCGCAATTTCCACAAAGAAAATAATATGCGGATGGATCAATATTCTGCAGTCTCAAGAAATCACTTACTCTTCCCCCAAAAGCACCTGTTTTTTCTTTTGAAGTGCAAAGAATATATTGATCTGCCATATAACATTCACGCTCATACGCATAGGTCGCAGTTTGCACACCGTGCAATAAGGTATACTTAAGCTGAGGATAGGATAAGGTAAAACAATGAAAGGGAGATATACCTGTTCCTGTGGCAATAAAGAAGTTTTTTACCGATTGTGCTTTTTCTGGGAGTAAAAAGTATCCAAACGGTCCCTCTATGTATAATAGATTTCCTTTTTTTAATTTCTTTAATTTTCTTGAAAGATAACCTCCATGTACTTCTTTAATCAGTACTTCAAGAAAGGGATCGTGAATAGATGAATATATTGAGTATTCCCGTATCTCAGTATCATTAGCTAGACTTATATTAATATATTGTCCAGGCTGGAAGTCAAATGATCCTCGATCAAAGCGAATAATAAATGCGTTACCTGCTAATTCTTTTATGTGGTGTACTTTATGTATTGATTGTTGTACCATATAACTTCTTAAGTATACTAGTAATCCTTCCAAAAAACAACTTGACAGGATGGATGGTTTAATATATGGTAGATCATATAAGGTGAAAGGAGAGTGTTTTGAATAGTAGTTCGGCGGCCAAACGTCACAGACAAAGTCTAAAAAGAAGGACACGTAATAAGTCATTTAGGGGTTCTGTACGTACCGCGGTGAAGAAGTATCTTTTCTCATTACGGGAAGATAACATACAACAAGCTGAAGAGCTGTTTTCTGTAGCAAGTCGAGTATTGGATACTGCGGGCACAAAAAAAATATTTCATAAGAATAAGATTGCTCGTACTAAGTCGCGACTTGCTAAGAAGCTTAATGATTTTAAAGCCCATTTTGGAAAGCAAAACGCCTAAGAAGAAATGTACAAAGTTAGATATTGTGCATGAAGTATATAATCATTCTCATATGCGGTTGTCCGATGTGCAGAACATTATTGATGTTTTTATTCATCGAATAAAAAGTAAACTATCAAACGATTACAGTATTGAATTTCGTGGGTTTGGAACCTTTCTTGTCAGAACAAGAAAAGGAAGAGATAACGCACATAACCCAGCGGATCCATCTCGAAAAATACACGTAGAAGACCATGGTGTGGTTGTATTTCGGCCAGGAAAAGAATTAAAAAAGATGGTGTGGGAGATTACTGAAACGAGAGAGGAAAAGTAAACTATGGATGTAAAACATGCTTCCATTCTTGTTGTTGATGACGATACTACGATAAGGGATTTTTTTGATGTAATGTTTTCTAAATTAGGTGTAACGGTTAGTACTGCTTCAGATGGAGAAACTGCTCTTTCGGTCTTAAAAGAAAAAAAGATAGATCTTGTACTGCTAGATAATATTCTTCCTGGTATGACGGGGTGGGAGTTTGTAAAAACGTTAAAAGAAGATGAGCAATACAAATCACAAAGTCAGGTGGCTATTATTATGCTTTCTGCAATGGGGTCTGTAGAAGATAAAGTAAAAGGATTTGATTTAGGTATTGAGGATTATGTTGTCAAACCATTTAATTTTACCGAGTTGTTTGTGCGTATTAATGTAGTATTAAAACAGAGAGCAACTGTGCAACAGCTTGTTCAACGTGAACGTAGTTTGGCGTTAATTGAGAGTATGAATAACTCACTAATCTATTTTACTAAACATATTGAAGATCCTATACGGATTATAAATACTGGTGCAGAGCGTATGGAACCAGGTAATAAGAAGTCGGTACAGGCATATGTTGAAGAAGTGCATGATAAATCACGAGAAATTCTTACCGCATTGCGTGCATTACGCGAGAAAATAGAAAAACTTCAACAGCAAAGAGAACAGTTAAAGCTGAATGAACTGTCTGTAGCTAAGCTTGAGCGACATTATAAAAAGTATCGACAATATGTGGAAGAAATGGTAGGAGATGGCAAAGAAAGAAAAGACTAATACTGCTTCATTTTATTTCACTACTCCAGAAGGAGAATTTCTTCCTCCCTTTGTTACCTGTATTGGGAAGAAAACTCGTATGAAAGGAGAACTGAAATTTTCGCAAGCACTAGCTTTTTGTGGAACATATGAGGGCACGATGAGTTCATCTGGACTACTTTATATTGCACCAGAAGCAAAGATTTTTGGGAATATTAAAGCGAAAACCATTATTGTGGGAGGAATGGTGGAAGGAGATATCGAAGCAAGCAAAGAAGTAGAGTTGTTATCAAGTTGTGTTGTGCGTGGCAATATACGATCAGCACAGTTTCGTGTTGCAGATGGATGTATTTTTGAAGGGCGTTGTGAAATGCTAAAAGTTTCTTCGAATATTGATATTTTTTCTGCAAGTCCTGAACAATTGTTGGCACAATTGAAAAATGACCAAGAATGATCAGGTAAGCCCAAAAAGTTTTAAAAAATATTTCATTAAAATATTAAAACAAAGAAAGAAGCTTTATAAGCAATTATCTTACTTACTGAGGAAAAGAAATTTAAATATTGCAATGGCTGAGTCATGTACTGGTGGATTGCTTGCATCTCGTATTGTTTCTTTGTCAGGTAGTTCATTGGTATTTTGGGGATCTGTTGTATGCTATGGAAGAGATGCCAAAATATCTTTACTTAATATTAATGAGAGAACATTAAACACGAAAGGTGAAGTATCTGCCGAGTGTGCTTTAGAAATGGCTCAAACTATTAAGAGGAAGGCAAATGTGTCCTGTGCTATTTCGGTAACAGGGTATGCACAGAAGAAAATGAGTGAAAAACCGTATGCATATGCTGCATGTCTGTGGGAAGATCACAAATATATTTTATTCATTTCGCATATCAGGGGTTCACGCAATAAAGTGAGAGGTCTTTTAGCAGATGTTCTTGTTGCTTTCTTTATTTTTCTACTGTTGTACACAGTCCCTCAATCCGCACTGAGCTTTAAAATGCCACGGTTTGAACTGAAATTATTAACATATTAAAAAAAATATAAAAAAATGATAAAAAGTACTTGAAAATAAGTAAGAATGAACTTATAATAATAAGGTCCGTAGTTAAAATCATCAGTGGAAGCTAATCAGTAACAATTTATTATCATGGCTTTAAAAAAAACAAGGGAGTAATGAGTGGAAAAAAAATTACAAACTGAGTATCAAGAAGATTCGATTATATCTTCTGCAGGTCGAAAACAAAGTTCGAAGAAAAGAATGCGAGTATCGTTGGTTAAAGATACTAAAACAGAAGATGTGTATTTAAGTAAGAAAGTTAAAAAACCCTTGCAGACGAATCAACACTTACCGAATACGCGTATGGAAAAACGATTACCTTCTCAGGACGAAATGCAGAGCAAAGATCAGTTTAGTATCAATGATCTTGCATTGCTTAGTATACGAGAATTAAGAGCACTGGCACGAGAAAAGGGTATTGGTGATGAACAGTTAGTATCACTTAAGAAACAGGAAATTATACTTGCTATTCTAAAAGCTCATACCAAGAGTGGAAAGATAATTTACGCTTATGGTTCTTTAGAAACGCTTTCCGAGGGTTTTGGTTTTCTTCGATCTCCGCAAAATTCGTATTTACCAGGACCCAATGATATATATATATCACCCTCACAAATTAGATTGTTTAATTTAGGAACGGGCGACACTGTTTATGGGCAAATCAGAGCGCCTAAAGATAATGAGCGCTTCTTTGCCATGCTAAAGATAGAGAAAGTTAATTTCTCGCCTCCTGAAGTAGCGCAGACACGCGTACCTTTTGAGAGTTTGACCCCATTGTATCCTAATGAGCGACTTAATCTAGAGACAAAATCAGGGGATATTTCTACAAGACTTATTAATTTGTTCTGCCCGATTGGTAAAGGTCAGAGAGGACTAATTGTATCTCCTCCTCGCACTGGAAAAACAATATTGCTTCAAAAAGTTGCCAATGCGATTACTGCGAATCATCCAGAAATCTATCTTATTGTGCTCCTTATTGATGAACGGCCAGAAGAAGTCACTGATATGCAACGGAATGTACAAGGAGAAGTTATTTCTTCAACCTTTGATGAACAGGCTACACGGCATGTGCAGGTAGCAGAGATGGTGATAGAAAAGTCAAAACGTTTGGTAGAACATGGTCGGGATGTTGTTATTTTGCTTGATTCTATTACTCGTTTAGCCAGAGCTTACAATCAAATTGTACCAACCTCTGGAAAAATTTTGTCAGGAGGAGTTGACTCAAATGCATTGCATAAACCAAAGAGATTTTTTGGTGCAGCTCGGAATATTGAACATGGGGGAAGTTTAACGATACTTGCTACTGCGCTGGTGGAAACAGGCAGTAGAATGGATGAAGTTATCTTCGAAGAATTTAAAGGAACAGGGAATATGGAAGTAAATCTTGATCGGCGGGTTTCTGACCGACGTTTATTTCCTGCTATCAATATAAAAAGAACGGGGACAAGAAGAGAAGATCTTTTATTAACTCCAGAGGAACTGCAGAAAATGTGGGTGCTCCGTAAAGTAATAGAGCCTATGGATGATATAGAAATTATTGAACTAATTATTGACCGTATGGAAAAAACTGAAACTAATGAGGAATTCCTTCGATCTATGAATACAGATGTATAAAATGTATGAGGAGTAAGTAATGAAAAAAGATATACACCCCAATTATAAGGAAGTTATTTTTAGGGATACAACTACAGGAGCTATGTTTCTTACCTGTTCGACAGTAAAAACAAAGGATACTGTAAAATATGTGGATGGGAAAACGTATCCACTTTATGAAGTGGAACATTCAAGTGCGTCGCACCCCTTTTACACAGGACAGCATCAGCTTATTGACACTGCTGGTCGGATAGACAAGTTTAAAAGACGTTATAATATTAAGAATTAAGAGCTGAAATATCGTAGAGTAAGTAGTTTTATTCTATTGTCTGTTATATCTTCTTCTTAAAGCTTTCTTTGGAGCTTTCTTTGGAAAGTCTTGTTTAAAGTAGTCCCTCACAATAGCAATAAGAAAAGTCAGTATAAGTATATATATAATAAAATTACCATGGTATTGATAGAATGTTTCATGTATTGGTACATATACAGGAATAGATTTGATTGCCAAGACATCTGTGCGCATGGCAGGGATTTCATATAATATTTTTCCCCATGGATCGATTACTTGAGTCATTCCAGAGTTTCCAGCCCGTATAAATGTACGTCTTGATTCAATACTTCGAAAACGTGCAGCGGCAAGATTTTGAAATAGTGTAGAATATTCACTTGACCAGGCATTATTCGTGATATTCACAAGTATGTCCACATCTTTTTTGATATATGTGCGAGTGAGATCAGCAAAAGAGTCTTCAAAACAAATAAGCGGAGCTATTTTTAATATGGATCCGTTTTTTAGTGGAAGCTCAAATATATCGGGGACAGTTCCGCTATACCATGTAGAGCTAATATGCACTACATTGGTATAAAAATTTTGCATAAAAGGAACATCCCACCATGGGAGGATTTCTCCCAGGGGGACCAAATGCTGTTTTTTGTATATATTGGTTATTACTTTTCCTTCTGAATTGATCAAGACAGCAGCATTATACCACTTGTTGTTTTCTACTATAGGCGTTCCAACCATCAAATAGGTATTGTGATCTTTGAGAAATTTACTTAATGGATATTCTGGGGGTGTTTGATTATAAACTTCCCAAGAGGGATCCATATATGGCATGAGAAGGTATGTTTCAGGCCATATGAGCAGATCTGGGGGCTTTCCTAATGTATTAATACCCTTTTGGGAGAGATTCTGTATAAGCCGAATCGAGTTATTTAAAGGAATATTTTTCCATGGGTCTTGGTAGGGTTGAGGGAGTACCGCTGAAATGTGTTCTCGGATAGGAATAGGTTGAGTTAAACGATACCATCCATAAGCAAGTACAATAGTGTATAGTAACAATAAGAATAATCCTTGTCTTGCTAATGATATAATCGAAAGTATCGGGTTTGAATATGTTGGATTTATTGTGTCAGCTGATAGCGAAGAGTGTGGGCAAGTGAGGGACTCTGCCAGCACAGCATTGCTGAGTGCGAATAAAAAGCTGAGTCCCCACATACCTGTGATATCTGCTATTTGTATCAAAGGTATCATAGCTGAGCTTAAATTCGCAAGCATTCCCCAGGGAAACCCAAGATATCCTATTGATTTTAAGAATTCAAATATTGTCCAGATAGCAGCAATATAAAAAGGGCGTGTTATACGTGAAACGCGACTATATTTGGCCAATGTAACAATGAGAATAAAATAATATATACCATATGCCAAGGCAGGGGAGAGGAGTGCCCATATTGCATATGCACGAAATGATGCTAACCAGCTGTACTGAAGTAAACTAACTAATAGACCAAAGAAATATCCTAAAGCGTAAAGAAAGGCTTTTTTATGTGAATACTGTAACACTAAGAAAAGCGGAGCTAATGCAAAGAATCCGATCCACGGAATTCCACTAAGAAAAAAATGATTAGGAGTTGCTAAAAAAAGCAGAAGAGCTGAAAAAAGAGGATATGATATCTTTTGCCAGATTTTCATATTAAAACTATAATATCATATTTTAATAATTATCAATACTTGTCATATATGTACGATTTCAGTACTATACAATGGGAGACTTAAAGGAACTGTGAGAATATTGCTTACCAATGATGATGGAGTCTATAGTCCTGGCATTCATGTGTTATATGATATATTAAGCGAGGAGCACGATGTGCTCATCCTGGCTCCAGAAACTGATAAGAGCGGATGCTCTTCTTCTATACAACTACACATGCCGTTAAGGGTAAGGTGTATTTCATCTAATACATATAGTTGTAGTGGGAGTCCAGTGGATTGTTTTATGCTTACACGTATGCAGGGATCTCTTTTTGAGAACCCCGAACTACTTATCTCTGGTATTAATATTGGTCAAAATACTGGAGGAGATATCTGGTATTCTGGAACCGTAGCTGCAGCATGTCAGGCTGCGTACTATAATGTACCTGCTATGGCCATCTCTTTGGTTGTTGATAATACAGGTGATAAGAGATTGTTTTATTTTGATGCAGTGAAAAAATACATAGCATCTTTGTGGAA
>Ga0256913_10000299_pt1 | contig 24783 bp, 22 predicted proteins | sample Axial_MatmetaG_FD_185970 | JGI IMG/M metagenome (GOLD analysis project Ga0256913, IMG submission 185970) | Deep-sea worm associated microbial mat communities from Axial Seamount, Juan de Fuca Ridge, Pacific Ocean - Axial_Mat | ecosystem: Environmental > Aquatic > Marine > Oceanic > Microbial... | reverse complement strand
TCTTTAATTTTTGGATTTATTTTGAATAAATTTTATTCTATTTTGATTTATAGTTCTATTATTTCAATTACACAATTTTCATTTTGGGTTTATATTTTTGGTAAATTATATTTAGATAAAAAGAATTATATTTTAAAGAAAAATTTATTATTTTTATTTTTAATTTTTTTAATTTTTATTAGTTTTTTAGTTAAATTTTATTTGACCTCTAATTTTTTTGTTATTTTAATTTCTTTTTTAGTTTCATTAATTATATCCGAAATTATTTTATTACTTTCACATTATAGTATTTTAGATAATTCTATGGTAAGAGTGATAAATTCGGATTTTTCTTTAGTGTCTGAAGAATAGTTACAAAATATTTTAATATACTTTTTCAAATATATTATTATTGGGAATAAAAATGGTATTAGGATTGATTGATTTTTTATTAGGCGGAAAAAAGAAGACAAAAGTTCCAAGGTCTGGGCAAGTTACAACACCTTTATCTAGTGTTGGTGGTGCAGTTGAAACTACAAAGAATAGTAATATTGAAAAAGTAACAATTCCTGATGGGGTAAATGATGTTACTGAGAATGTTAAAATTCAAAAAACTCAAGAGATGAATTTTGTTGATTCACAATCATCAAATAGTTCTTCTGGGTCTCAACAACAAATAAATGTTGGCAATAATTTTTTAAATGGGAATAAAAAATCCATTTCTGAAGTTATTTCTAAATTGGGAAAGGAATTAAAATTGACTAATGAGAAGATTACTACTTTAGTTACTGATATTAAAGCAGTTGAAAATTCTGTAAATAATATTGGACATAGATTAGATGATTTAGAGGAGGCTAAAAAAGTTAGTGAAGATAAATTGTCTGATGTTGATAGAAATATGAGTAAATTTTTATCTTTATATGAATTAATTAATAATCAGTATAATCCTTTTGTAGATAAAGAAGCACCAAAAGAAGTAGTTTTAGATGCTTCCGGTTCTTCTTCAGATTTAAATTCTGAAGATTCTTCTAATGAGAGTTCTTCAGATTTAAATTTTAATGAATTAATTCCAGATTCTTCTTTAAATTCTGCAACTTCAAATTCAGATTCTATTAATAATATTGATTCTTCTTTGCTTGAGTTAGATACTTTAAGTATTGAGGAAGCTGCAGGTGATTCTGTGCCTTTAACAGTTTTAAAAAATAGTACAAATTCTTTAGTTATTATTTTGTCTTGGTTAGAATATTTAATTAAAAAAGTTGGAATTGAAGAGAGTAGAAATTCTTTAAGGTATTATACTGAAACTTTGAGATGGATTACTCCAGAAGTTTTTTTTGATTTGGATAAATATTTGCGGGGAATGAAAGATAATAAAGATGTGAGTGAAGATGCATCTTTAACAGTTAGGGACCATATTGTTTCATTATATTTTATTTCAAAATTAAATGAGAAGGTTTTAGATGAAAAATTAACTCGTGCGGTGTTACAAATTATTAAACAATAATAATTTTTAATTTATTATGATGTTAAAAAATAATTCTGTATTAAGTAAAAAAGCTTTTGGTGGTGTTGCTTCAACTTTAATTTTATTTGTTGCAGTTATAGGTGTTAGTACGGGTTTAGTTATAATGATGACTAATTATGTTTCTGATACTCAAGATGCTATGAATTTTCAAAATAGTATTACTACAAATAAATTGAAGTCGGCAATTTCAATTTCAAATATTTATTATAATGATTCTTCGAATCAAACTTTTATTTATGTTAAGAATATTGGTGAAAATAAATTAAATCCAAATCTTTTTGATTTGTATTTGGATAATAGTTTTGAGATTACTTTTTCAACTTTTTATGCTGATAATTTATCAAAAGTAATAACATTGCTTCAACCACAAGAAACTTTAGCTTTAGTTTTTGATAAATATTTAGCAAGTGGAACTCATAGTGTTAAAGTATTAACGGAGTATTCTTCTAGTGCGGAGGAGTCTTTTAATATTTAATTTATTATATTAAAAAATTATATTATTTATATCTATGTTATAAAAATGGGAGGTTTTGGTGTTGTTGTTGGTTTTATGTTTTCTTTTTTTACAATTTTATTTATTTTTTCAGCCGCTTTTTATTCTTATAATCAAAATTTAATAGAACAAACTGAAATTATTCATTCTTATGATGGTTTGTCAGAAATTTTAAGGGATGTAGATTATACTTTAAAAAATCCTTTTTTTTCTTCAGGTAGATTTAATTTTCAATTAGAGAATTTAGATTCTGAGAAATTATTTTTTATAGATAATAGAAATCAAAATTGTTTTAATTTTTTTAGTAATAATAAATTTATTTCAAAAGATGATTTTAATATTAATATTTTAAAAAATACTTGGAATAATTATAAATATATTGATATTAATTCTTATGGGATTTTGTCTTTTATTGAAAGTAATATTGTTAATGATTATTCTTTTAAGACTATTTCTTGTAATGGTGTTTCAAGAACTGTTAATATTAATTCGTCAAATATTGATTGGTGGGATTCGTTATGGCATGAGAGGAAGAAAATTAATATTTCTAATGTTGCAAATTTTTCAATGAGGGATTATCAAGTTGAACTTAATTTAAATTCATCTATTCTTGATTTTTCTAAGTTTAGGGAAAATGAGTTGAGATTTTTACTTCCTTTGAAAGAAAATTTTGTTTTAGATTTACCTTTTGATAAATATAATCAAGAAGTAAATGATTTTTCTAAGTATTCTAATCTTATTTATTTGGGTTCAACTAATTCGACTGAAGTTGCTGATCCTTCTTTAGAAGAAAATGGAGTTTTATTTAATTCTTTAAATTTTGATGGTATTGATGATTATATTACTATTGGTGCAGATAAATCTTTGGAGATTAAGGATAAAATTTCAATTGTATCTTTTATTAAATGGGATGGAGAAGGAGATAATTTTCAAAATATTTTTACTAATGGGGCATGGAATAATGCTTTACGAATTGTAAATGATGGGGGAGTTCATGATAGAGATTTATTATTTCAATTGAGTATTTCTGGAACAACTAATTATCTTTATTCTAATGTTAGTATTGATGATAATGATTGGCATTTTATTGTTGCAACTTATGATGGAGAGATGATGAAATTGTATTTGGATAATATTTGTGTTGGAAATTTGTCTATACTTGGGGAGATTGATGTTTTTTCAAATGATAATTATGTTGGTTCGGAAGGGACAGGTTTTTTTTTTAATGGTTCTATTGATGAATTAAAACTTTTAAATGTTGTTTTAAAAGAAGATGAGATTTTGGATTTATCACATAATAATTTGAGATTTAGGGAGTTAGATTATTATCTTTCTGATTTTGATGTTTCTTCTAATGAAGCTTTAGTTTATGTTAAGATTCCTTTTGTTCCAGGTAATAATAATCTTTCTTTTTATTTGTATTATGATAATCGTGAAGATGATATAGTTTCAAATTCGGATATTGAAAAAACTTTTTCTTATGATGTTGCTTTAAAGGTTGGTTATGTTTTATCTGATAGAATTTCTTCATCTACAGGATTAAATATTTTTAGTTTGTATGATGATAATTTTATTTCTGTTGGTGATGATAATTTTAGTTTGGATGAGCAAGAAGGAACAACATTAGATGTTGCAAATATTGAATTTAATGATTCAGTTAAGATGAAATTTTTATCACAAGTTGAAGGTAATGGCAATTCGGATGATATAATAACTCCTATTTCTTGGGCTTCTACAAATTTTTATTATCGTGGTTTTAGGACTGGAACGGATAGATTTTGTATGATTTCGCCTTGGGGTGTTTCCTCTACTAAAATTTATGATGCGGGAGTTTTAGAGTGGGAAGGTTTAATTTATTCTAATGGGACTTGTGTTAATATGGATATTGGAACTAATAATAATTTACAGATTATTTCAAGTATTCCTATTTTAGTTTCTTATGCTGCAATAAGTGATTCTTTTGTTTTTTTCCCTGCAACTTCAGAAGATTTATTTGGTGTTCCATCTCAAACTTTATATATTGCAACGGGAGATTCTGGGGCAAGTGTTAATTGGTATGAAAGTGATGGGACTACTTATTCTGTAACTTTGGGAGTTAATGGATCTACTTCTAAGGGTTCTAATGGACCTGATGGTAATTCGCCGGCTTTTAAAATTGTTTCTAATAATTTAATTGGAGCAATTCAACAAGCGGATGGTGATGGTTCAGAGAGTACAGTTTTTGTTCCAAAAAAAGAATTTGGTGTGAAATTTGGTTCAAATGAGGGAACAGATTATGTTGCAGTTGTTTCTGATGTTTCTGATGCTAATTGTAGTGTTTATGATTCTTTGGGTGTTTTAGTTGGAAATCAAGTAAATGGTGTAGGTATAAATGGAGTTTATAAATATAATTTTGGTGTTGGTAATGATAATTTGTATGTTGGAGCAAGATGGAAAATTCAATGTGATAAACCTGTTTGGCCATATTATGAAAATCATGCGGATAATGATGATGAAACAAATTTATTTGGTCATTTACAGATGAAGCAATATATCTATCCTGAACCTTTAATTGAAATTAATTAAATTTATTTTTATTTTATATTTTTTAATATTATTTTTATTTTTTTAGTAATTATTTGTCCTTTAGTTTTCTTCCTAACTCACCAATAATTATATAATTTTATATCTTATAAAAAAGAAAATTTATTTATGCAAAAAGACTTTTATTCTATTGAATTAATTCGTGATGAATTAAATAGATATTTTGGTGGAGGTATTCCTAAAAGTAGTCTTATTTTATTTGAAGGTGAAGATGGTGCAGGAAAGAGTATTTTATGTCAAAGATTTATTTATGCTATGCTTAAGAAAGGTAAAAAAATAACATATATTAGTTCTGAGTTTAATACTTTAGATTTTATTCGTCAAATGAATTCTTTGACTTATAGTTGTAATGAGTTTTTATTAAATCAACAGTTACTTTTTATTACTATGGTTCCTTTTTTAGGAAAGGTTAAATTTGAAGATGATTTTTTAGATAAAATTATGGGTTCAAATAAATTATTTGAAAATGAAATTATTGTAATTGATACTTTATCATTTTTACTTATTAAGAAAAATGCGGGAGAGGAAGTTTATTATAATATTATAAATTTTTTTAGAAAACTTACTAATTTGAATAAAACAATTATTTTTACAATTGATCCAACTCATTTGGATGGACATTTTTTAACTTTGTTAAGGGGTGTGGTTGATATGTATATTGGAGTTTCGATTTCTTCAGCAGGCGGTGAAACTGTTAGAGTAATTGATATTAAAAGGTTTAAAATGCCGAATGATATTTATATGGCTAAGATTCCATTTAGGGTTGAGCCTAGAGCGGGTATTATTATTGAAATTGGTTCATATGCATAAAAATAAATTAAAATAAAATGGTAGAAAGGCAACATTTTTCAAAAACTGAAGATTTTGTTCAAGCACAGAATAAATTTAAACATCTTAGAACTTATGTTAGAAAGTTTTCTCAAGAGTTCGGCACTCCTGAATTTAGAGTTCAATTAGATAGATCACTTAGAGATTTAGATACTCCAAATATAATTTATCCTGTTGGTGATCCAATATTTATTCATATTTTTAAGTCTGATGGGGATAATGTAAAGTATACTGTTATTATTCCTGAAATGACTGAAGATGAAAAAGATTTTTATGATGCAATTTTAGATAGGATTATTGAAGTTGCACATACAGCAAAAGTACCAAATTCACAAGATGAATTAAGGGATATTCTTATTTCTTTATATAATGAAGTTATTCATATTGCTCACCCTCCTGAGAAGCCTAATTTTTTAAATACTTTAGGTAAAAAAATTATGATTTCAGAAGAACAATATCATAATATTTTATTCCATTTAATTAAAGATAGATTAGGTTATGGGAAATTAGAATCTTTATTGAGAGATATTTATATTGAAGATATTTCTTGTATTGGTATTGGTAGTGTTTGGATTGTTCATAAAATTTTTGGTTCAATTGAGTCAACAATTGAATTTACGAGTGATATTGAGTTAAATAAGTATATTGTTGAATCTTCTGAAAGAGTAGAGAGGCCTGTTTCTGAATCTCATCCTATTGTTGATGCGATTATGCCTGATGGTTCAAGGGTTAATTTTATTTATTCTAGAAAGATTTCTTTAAGTGGTTCTTCTTTTACAATAAGGAAGTTTAATGAAACTCCGATTTCAATTTGTAATTTAGTTAATTGGGGAACTTGGTCTAGCGAATTAGCAGCTTATTTATGGTTATGTTGTGAAAGTGGAATTTCTATTTTTGTTTGTGGTGAAACTGCTTCGGGAAAAACAACAACACTTAATGCAATGACTTCTTTTATTCCTTTTGATCAAAAGGTTTATTCTGTAGAACAAACACCAGAAATAACTTTACCTCATCCTATTTGGCAACATTTAGTTACTAGGGAGTCTGGAGAGAAGACAGATGTTACGATGTTTGATTTATTAATTGCTTCACTTAGATCAAGACCAGATTATATTATTGTTGGTGAGATTAGGGGTAAAGAAGCAAATATTACTTTTCAAGCTATGCAGACAGGACATCCAGTTATTTCAACTTTTCATGCAGGGTCGGTGCATTCTATGATTCAAAGACTTACAGGAGAACCAATTAATATTCCTATTGCTTTTATGGATAATTTAAATGTTGTTTTAATTCAATCGGCAGTTTATGTTAATGGAAAAATTGAGAGGAGAGTTTTATCTGTTACTGAAATTTTAAGATATAATGATGAAGTTGGGAAAGTTCTTACTAAAGAAATTTTTCAATGGGATGGAGTTAAAGATAAACATCTTTTTAGGGGACTTTATAATTCATTTGTTTTAGAAAGTAAAGTTGGAAAACATATTGGTTTGAAGGATACTAGGGAGATTTATCAAATTATGGCTAAACGAGCTAAAATTGTGGATAGATTAATTGAAAATAAAATTTTGGATTATTTTGAGGTTGTGAAGATACTTAAGAAATTTAGAAAAGAAGGTGATAGGGCTCTTCCTTTTTCAGTATGATTTTCATTTTATAAAATAAAAACAAATGGTTAATTCAAAAATTTTTGCAGCTCTTGGACTTACAGATTTTAAATCTTATTTAATGAAATATTTTCTTCCTATTTTTATTTTAGATTTTTTAATTTTATTTGTTTTTATTTTTGCTTTTAATAATAAAATTGTTATGTGGTTAGGGATTGTTTTATTTTTTTTAATTTTAGGTTTTTTATTCGCTTATCCTTTAATGATTATTGATAATCAATCGAGAGATATTGAAGAAAATTTACATTATTTTATTACTTATGCTGGAGCTTTATCTACTGTTAATTTGGAGAGGAAAGAATTATTTGTTTTACTTTCTGAGAAGACTAGGTATTTGGAGATTTCTAAAATTTTTAAAAAGTTAATTTATTTAGTTGAGAGTATTAAAATTGATTTTTCTACTTCCGCATATAAAATTTCTTCAATTTTGAAAACTGAACATTTTTCTAGGTTTCTTGAAAGGATGGGTATTGCTCTTTCTTTTAATTCAAATATTCAAAAATTTTTATTGGATGAACAGAAGGATTTAATGAATTCTTATGAGGTAGTTTATAGGGAAGGTCTTGAGAGAATTAAGATGGTTCAAGAAATGTTTGTTTCTATAATTTTGGCTTTTGTTTTTGTTTTAGCTACAATTTTATTAATTCCATTTATGACTGGGATTGATACTAATATTTTTTTACAATTTGGTGTTTTGGGAATTATAATTCTTGATATTATGATGATTGTTTTTGCTAAATTTTTTATTCCAAAGGATAAGTTATATCATGATTTGGGTTATGAAGAAGGTAGACAGAAAGTTTTAACTACTTTTTTAATTTCATTTTTATTTAGTGTTATTTTAGTTCCTATTATTATTTTTATGGATTTGCCAGCAATGTTAAAAATTGCATTTATTTCTACTCCTTTTTTACTTGTTGGTTTTTATTCTAATTATCAGGAAAAGTTAGTTTGGAAGAGGGATGTTTTATTTCCTGCTTTTGTTAGATCTTTGGGGGATGTTCATCAATCAAAAGGTGGAACTTTAACTTCGACAGTTGAAACTTTATTACCCCATAATTTTGGGATTTTAAATGATATGTTGGAAAGAGTTTTTAAGAGATTAAAGATTACAGGAGATAAATTTAATTCTTGGTATTATTTTACTAAAGAATCGGGTTCAACTTTAATTGCTGAGTTTATGGATATTTTTGTTAGTGTTGTTTATAGGGGAGGAAGTGCTCAAATTGCAGGAGAAGTTGTTTCTGATAATATGAGTAGGATTAATGGTTTGAGGGATCAAAAAAAAGAGTTTGCTTCAACATTAAAGGGTGGGATTTATGGAACTTATTTTGGTTTTGCAATTACGATATATATTTCACTTTTAATTTCGGTTTTATTGTTTCAAATTTTTTCTAATATGACTAAAGGTCTTGATGGAATGGCTAAGGATTTATTGGGGAGTATTTTTCCTATGGGTTATGAAAATAATTTTCTTCTTTCTACTTATTATGTTGCGGCAATTTTAACTATTCATGCTTTTATTTCTTCTTATTTAATTAAAGAGGTTGATGGAGGAAATAAATTTTCTCTTTTTATGGATTTTGTAATTTTACTTTGGTTTGGGGCTATTATTGAGTTAGTTGTAACATTAATGTTTAAAGGAATGTTTTCAAATTTCTTTTCGTAATTTAGTGTTTTGGAAATTATTTAATTTTTTTATATGTTAGAATTTTTTTTAAGTTAAATTTATTTAAATTCATATTAAATGTGATTTTAAATTATTATTATTAGAATTTAGATTTTTTATTTTTTTAAAGAAAGTATTGAAGATTTTAAATAATATTTAAATCATTTTTTAATATTTTTAAAACATTTGAATGTAATGATTTAGGCAAACCAATTGTAATAAATCTAGTTCTTCCATATCTACCTTTTGAAACTAATTTAAAATTGATTATTCCAAGAACATCTAATTCTACGATAATATCTGAAACTCTTCTTAATGATAATGTGGTCATGTTTAATTCTTTTGCAATTTTATTATAATAATCATAAACTGCACCTGTTGTTGTTGGTTCTATTATTTGAGTTTTTTTATTAGTAATTAAATTATGTTTTTCTTTCATTGAAGTTTTTATTATGGCATAATTTACTAGTTGGAATTGTTTTGGTTGTGATTTTATAATGTCTAGAATTCTATTTTTCTCGCTTTTTTTATCTGCATTTAAAATATGGTCTGGCATGATCATTTCAACCCCGTCTCTTTCGGCTAGTTCTCCTGCAAATTTTAATAGTTCTAATGCTCTTCTTGCATCGCCATGTTCTCTTGCTGCATATGCTGCGGCAATTGGTATAACTTCGTTATGTAGTACTCCTTTTTTGAAAGCTAAATTTGCTCTTTGTTTTAATATGTCTTGTATTTGTATTGCATCGTATGGAGTGAAAACCATTTCTTCTTCATTTAATGATGATTTAACTCTGGCATCAACAGTGTCCATTATTGTTAAGTCATTAGTAATTCCTATGATTGAAATTTCGGATTTTTTAAGTTCTGGGTTTATTCTAGTTAAATTATATAAAATTTCATCTCCTGCTTTTAAAATTAAACTGTCTATTTCATCTAGAATTAATATAATTGTTTTTTTTTCATTATCGATTAAATCATAAAGTTCTTTATAAAGTTCATTTGTTGAAATTCCTGTTGAAGGCATATCTTTACCAAGTTGTTTTAAAATTTCAAGTAGTATTCTATATTCTGTGTCTGCAACTTTTCTTAATTTACAATTTATAAAAATTACTTTTAATGGTATTTCTTTATTATTTGCGATATTTTGTATTTTATTTAGAACATGGTTGATACAGAGGGATTTTCCTGTTCCTGTTTTTCCATAAATGAATAAATTTGAAGGTCTTTCTTTTCTAAGTGCTGGAGCAATAATTTTAGCAATATTTTTAATATATTTTTCTCTATGTGTAATAGTTTCGGGAATATAATTAGATTGAAGTATTGCTTTATTTTCGAAAATAGGTTTTGAATTCATAAATTCATTAAAGTAATCATCTAAATCATCTTTAGTTGATTCTTTTTTTTCTTTTTGGAGTGTAGAATTTTCCATCTGAAATATTAATACTGCGAGTGCTTTATAAATATTTTGGATTTGTTTTAATAGTTAATTAAAATAAGTACTATTTGAAAATAAAAGAAGCATCTATAAGCCACATTCTGTATTTCCTATTAACATAAATAAATATATTTACAATGGAAATTTTAAGATTTATCTAAGCGAAGATCTCTTCTTGCATCCAGCCAAAATATTTCAACTAAGGGATTTATCGAAGCTCAACTAATATCATTGCTCAAAATCCTTAGGGACTTTCTGTATTAAGCCAATTTCTGTCTTTTGACTACTAAAAGATGTGCAGACTTTCCTCCTTTAACGAATAAAGGTTACTTAAATAATGCCTCTTTTAATAAATATAATTTTAAGGTTATTTATAAAATATTTCATTTTGATTTTTAATTTATTTTTTTAGAAAATAATTTGTAATAATTTTATTCTCGGCGATTCTAAGACTTTCAGATAAAGTGGCTTTTGAAATTTTAAGATGTTTTGCAAGATCAGTGAGAGTTATTTTTCTTGGATATTGAAAAAATCCTGAAAGATGTGCTGTTTCTAAAATTTCTTTTTGTTTTAATGTTAAATTTTCAATTTTATTTATTTCATTAGAAATTTTTATTATTTTAATTTTTTTAAATACTTTTTTAAATATTTCAATATGATTTTCATTTGCAAATATTTCTATTATTCCATAACCATTATGGATTGTTACTGGGAATATAATTGTTAATTTATGGTGGATTATTTTTTGTAAAAAATTGACTTCAAAAATTAATTTAATATTGTTTCCAAATAATTCTAAGTCTTTAATTTGTTTTATATTTTTGAGTTTTTTATATATATTATTAATATTGTTTTTAGAAATTGTTGAAAGAAAAACTTGCCTTTTTATTTTTGAAAGATGGTTTGAATAATTTAAAGTAATAATTTCTTCGGGAAAATCTTTACTAAGTTTACTTATCCAAATATTTTTGGGAATTTCAACTTGTAATTTAATATATTTTAAATTATTTTGATTCATTTAATATTTATTTATTTTTTATTCTTTTTATTTTTATCTATTAATCCATCTTTAACCCAAATTATTCGGTCAGCTTTTAGTCCTTCTTCAAGTTCATGTGTTACCATTACAATTGTTTGTCCATAATTTTTATTTAATTCTCTAAATAATGTTATAATGTTGTTTGAAGAATCTCGGTCTAAATTTGCAGTTGGTTCATCTGCGAATAATATTTTTGGATTATTTACTAAAGCTCTAGCAATTGAAACTCTTTGTTGTTGCCCACCAGATAATTCTGATGGCATATGGTTTATTCTATCGCTTAGTCCAACTTTTTTTAAGACTTCTGTACCTAAGTCTAAATATTCTTGTTTTTCTTTACCTAAAGCCATTGCAGTAACATAAACATTTTCTAAAGCTGAAAGTTCTGGAATTAAATTATAGGATTGAAAAACATAGCCTAATTTTTCTAATCTAAATCTGGTTCTTTTTTCTTCAGTTAAATTTAATACATTTTCTTTATCAATGATTAAATTTCCTTTTGTTGGATTATCTAATAAACCTAATTGATGTAGAATTGTAGATTTTCCACTTCCTGAAGGGCCCATAATTGCAACAAATTCGCCTTTATTTATTGTTAAACTAATATCTTTTAGGGCAATAGTTTTAATAATTCCATTATCATAAATTCTAACTAAATGTTCGGCCTTAATAATGGGTTCAATTTTTTTATTTATTATTATTTTTTTATTTTCCATTTTAACCTCCAAAAATTGCATCAAGTATATTTTCTTCAGCAGCTTTTTTAGATGGAAAGTATCCTGCAAGTAATGCTGAAATAATAATTGAGATACAAGCAATAGAAATTTTAACTGAATCTAATACTGGATATACATCACCTATTGGCATTTTTAATGGGTGGGATGCAAAATACAACATCATAATTTTCATTACTAAGAGGCCCGCAATAACTCCAAGTATTCCATAAACTAGTGATTGAATTACATATGAACCTAAAACAATTTCTTTTTTAATTCCAATTGCTTTTAAAATTCCAATTTGTTTTCTTTTTGTCATTACATTAATAAAAATAATAATATAAATTGTGGCAAATGTTGTTAGTAGTCCAATTAGTCCAGTAATTTTATTTGTAATTTGAAGTGAGGCAGTAAATTGTTTAATTTTACTAATTTTAGTATACCATGGATTAATTTCATTAGAAACTCCAATTTCTCTTAATTTGTAAATATATTCTTCTTCTAATCCTCTTTCCGGTAATCTCACTAGTATTGAGCTAGCAAAAGTAGGACTAATATTATATATTTTTTCATAATTTTTTTCATTCATAAAAATATATCCGTCACTAAAAGAAGATCCAGTTTTATATATTCCTTTAATTTTAAATTCACCTTCATAACCATTATTAAATTTTAATTTAATTATATCTCCTGCATTAATATCAACTTTTTTAGTTTTGTCATCTATATTAGCATATTTTTCAACTAAATTAGTACCAATATAAATTGAATTTAAATCATTTTTAGTTAATGTTGTTCCTTCAATTGTTGAATCAAGAATTATTGTGGCAGTTTTTTCTTCAGTTGGATTTATAAAATAAATTTGTGAAGCTAAAATAGTATCTTTTACTTGCATTGTGGCTGAGGTAGAAATTCTAGGACTAACACCTTCAACTCCGTCTAATCTTCTTATTTTTTTAATTAAATTTTCAGAGTTATATATATATGTTTCATCATTTGTTGGTTCAATTAATAAATGTCCATTTAATGTTTGTATAGATTTTTCTTCGAATGAATAACCTAAACCATCTATAATTGCAGCAAAAAAAGTAATACTTAAGAAACTAAGTGCAAGAACTCCAGTTATTATTACTAATGTTTTTTTACTTGCAATTAAATTCTTATATGCTAGAAAAAAAGTTGTTTTAATTGAGGATTTTTTTCTTTTTAATTTTTCTTTTCTGCTCATTTTAATTTATTGATTTTTCTTTTTTTTATTGATAATAATTTTACTTAAACCTATTATTATTATTATTCCTAAAATACCTAAGATCAAATATAATTGACTTGTTGGTTTTGTAACATTTATTTCTAAATTTTCTGAAAATGTATGTTCTCCAAAATCATCAGTATAATGTGTAATTAATTTAATCTCGTGTTTTCCAATTGTATTTGCTTTAAATTTAAATTGTATTGGTGAATCTTCATCTTTTTTTAAAGTTCCAATAAAAGATTTTTTAAATCCTTCCAGGTCTACATTAGCTTCAACATAAATATTTTTGGCTTCACCATACCCTACATTTTCAATCATTCCATCAATTTCAATATTTTTAAAAATATTTACTGTATATGTATTTAATTTTAAATATTGGATATCTAATTGTGCTTTATTTAAAATTTCAACTCCAATATTTATTACTTTTGTATGTTTATTTCCAAAATCATCTTCAAAATTTATTGTGAAAGGGATTTCATATAATCCAGGATTTAGATTTTCATCAATTTTAAACTTTGTAATTACTTTAGTTTTATCATTTAATTTTAATTCTTTAATATAAGTTGAATCTGAACCTATTTTTATTATTGAATTTAAGTTAGATGAAATTTTAATATTTTTAGCATCTGAAGTTCCAACATTTTTTAATTCAAGTTCTAAATTAAATTCTTCTGTTGGAAATAATTTTTTATTTTCTAAATTATCTTTTGAAATTATTAAGTCTGGGATTCCTTCGACTTTTACATTAATTACTTGAGTTGAAATTTGATTTTTATCATGCTTTATATAAAACGTAATTGGATAAATTCCACTAGTAACATTTTTTTTTACAGAGAAATAATATGTAGCATCATAAGAACACCCAGAACAAATTGATTTTAAATTATTCGATAAATAGTTGTCTTTTAAAAAAAAGATATTATTTGAATCTATATTTATTGAAACTTCTTTTGAGATTTCATCCCCGATATTTAATATATTTAAATCAATTGTTAAATCATTCCCAGGTTTAACTGGATCTGGATTTACATTTGATTGCACTATTTGAAGATTTGGACTAGTTGTATCTGCAAATAATGTCCCGAACATTACTATACTTAAAGTTAAGATTAATATTATTTTTTTAATCATAATAATATCTAAATTTTATTTTATATATAAATAAACCCTAACATAGTTTTATTGTTTGTTTGTTTTTGAAATTAATTAATATTTTTTAAAAAGATTAATTTTTTTCTTCTATTTCTTCATTTACAACTTTTGAAACACTTTCAATTTTATCTCCTTCACTTAAATTAACAATTTTTACTCCTTTTGTATTTCTTCCAATTATTCTAACATCACTAATTGGAGTTCTAATAATTTTACCATCTTTTGTTACTATTAGTAATTCATCATCTTCTCCTACTGCTTTCATTGTTACAACTTTTCCATTTCTAGAATCAGTTTTAATATCTATAACTCCTCTTCCTGCTCTTTTAATAGTTGGATATTCTGAAAGTAATGATCTTTTACCGTATCCTGCTTCAGAAATTGTAAATAATGTTTTGCCTAATTTAGCAAGTTCGATTCCTACAATTTCTTCTTCTCCTCTTAATTTCATAGATTTAACTCCTCTTGCAGTTCTTCCTAATACTGAAAGATCACTTTGTTTAAATCTTATTGCTAATCCTACATTAGATTCGGCAATAATATCTTCTTCTCCAGATTTAGTATAAATTACAGATAAAACAGTATCTCCTTCATCTAAATTAATTGCTTTAATTCCGCCTGCTCTTGGTTTAGCAAAATTTTTCATCTCTGTTTTTTTAATTATTCCTTTTTTGGTTAGGAAAATTAAGAAACCTTCGGTTAAGTTAGTTACATTAATGATATTTGTGATTTTTTTCCCTCTTAAATCAATATAATTTACAATTGGTCTTCCTTTTGATTGTCCTGCAATTGTTGGAACTTCATAGGCTTTCATCCAGTTAATATTTCCATCATTAGTAAAAATTAAAATATTGTCTTTTGAATTAGCAACAAATAAATTTTTAATCATATCTTCATTTTTTATGTGGGCATTTGAACCTTTTCCACCTCTTTTTTGAGATCTGTATGATTCTAATGGGACTTTTTTGATATAATCATTTTGAGTTATCATAATTACAAAATCTTCATCTTGAATTAAGTCTTCGATATTCATATTATCTTCATCATCAACAAGTTTGGTTTTTCTTTCATCTCCGAATTTTTCTCTTATTTCTTGAAATTCATCTTTAATTATACTATATTGTTTGGAATCATTTTCTAAAATAAATTTAAGTGACTTAATAAATTTAAGAATCTCTTCATATTCATTTTTAATTTTTTCCATTTCTAATCCAGTTAATTTTTGAAGTTTCATATCAAGAATTGCTTGAGCTTGTAGATCTGAAAATTTATAAATTTCTATTAATTTTTCTTTGGCTTCGACACCGGATTTAGATGATTTAATTAATTTAATGATATTGTCGATATTATCTAAAGCTATTTTTAATCCTTCTAATAAATGTAATCTCTCTTCTGATTTTTTAAGATCAAATTTAGTTCTTTTAATTATTATTTCTTTTCTAAAAGCAATAAAATTTGAAAGGTATTCTTTTAAGTTTAAAACTCTAGGAACTCCTGCAACAATAGAAAGAATTTTAGCATTAAAATTTGTTTTAAGTGTTGTAAATTTATATAGTTGATTTAAAACAATATTTGGATCTATGTCTTTTTTAATTTCAATTACTACTCTAATTCCTTTTTTATTTGATTCATCTCTAATATCGGAAATATCTTTAACTTTTCCATTTTTAACTAGTTCTACAATATTATTTATTAAAGTTAATTTATTTACTTGATATGGTATTTCTTCAATTATTATTGCGGATTTTCCTTTTGGTAAATCTTCAATTGAACAAACAGCTTTCATTGTAACTGCACCTTCCCCTTTTAGATAAATATCATTAATACCACTTGAATTTAAGATTAATGCCCCAGTTGGGAAATCGGGTCCTTTGATTAATTTTTTATTTACTAATTCTTCAACAGTTTGATTTGGATTATCTATATATTCTATGGCAGCATCTAAAACTTCACCTAAATTATGTGGGGGGATATTAGTTGCCATCCCTACTGCAATACCTGAAGAACCATTTACAAATAATGTTGGGATTCTTGTTGGCAATACTGAAGGTTCGACTGTAGTTTCATCAAAATTAGGATTCATTTTTACAGTTTCTTTTTCAATATCTAGAAGAAATTTTTCAGTAATCTTGGTCATTTTTGCTTCAGTATATCTATATGCTGCGGCATTATCTCCATCAATAGAACCGAAATTTCCTTGTCCATTAATTAAAACATATCTCATATTCCAATCTTGTGCCATTCTAACCATTGCATCATATACAGAAGAATCACCATGAGGATGATATTTTTTTAAAACTTCACCTACAACCCCGGCACATTTAGAAAATTTTTTTGAAGCAACTAATCCTTCTTTAAACATTGCATAAATAATTCTTCTATGAACTGGTTTTAATCCGTCTCTAACATCGGGTAATGCTCTTCCTACAATAACACTCATTGCATATGATAAGTATGAATTTTTTAATTCATTTTCAATAAAAACATCTTTAACTTTTAAATTGTTTTCCATAATAAATTTAATAGGAAATCTCTTTAATAATTATTGTCACTACTTTTTAAAATGACAAGTTTAATTTTAATTAAAATTTATTTTTTGGTCTAAATTAAGCAAAATGGGAAGACTTTTTATTTTTTTTAAAATAATAGTTTTTAATTTTATTTAGTTTATTATAATTATTATTTTTAGTTTTATTTTTTATTTTAAAACTATAGATTTATTAATATGATAAAATAAATAATAATTATGGAAATAAAAGATTTAATTATATTTCTTAAAAAATTTGAAATTAAAGAAGAAAAAATAAAAAGTTTTATTGGCGAGAAATTAATAATTGAAAAGAATTCACATTTTTTTTTAACAAATCAAAAAGACAAAATTATTAAAACAGATTTATTGTTATTTATTAATTTAAAATTTTTATTGCCTTCAAAATTTTTATTAAATTTTATTTTTAAAAATTCAGAAAATATTGTTGAAGTTAAATCTGAAAAACAAGCAATGAATTTTACTTATGGTAAAGATTTAAGTATTGATTCAATTATTAAAGTTCAAGGTAAACATTTTAAAGTTGGAATTTATTATTTATTAATTTATAAAAATTTGATTTTAGGTTATTTTGAATATTTAGGAAATAATCAAAAGAATAAAAAACATCCATTATTTAATTTAATGAATATTGGAAGATATTTAAAAGAGTAAATTTAATTTTTTATAAAGTTTAAGATTATTTCATTATTTGAAACTTCTGGATGAAATAGTACTCCATAAATATCTTTTTTTTTATGTTTAATAGCTTCTATACAGATTTTAGATGTAGCAAGAATTTCAAAATTTTCAATTTTTTGATTTTTTGAAATTCCTTTGTTATGTAAGCAATAAACTTTAAGATTGTTTGAAAAAAGAATATTTTTTTTTTCTATTTTTATTTCAATTAAACCGATTTCTTGTAATTTTTTCAAATTTAATTTTTCTTCAAATATTTTATTAATTATTTGAAATCCTGCACAAATACCTAGTATTGGTTTATTTGTATCTTTAATCCAATGAAATAGTTCTATTTTATTTATTGCTTTAAAATCATTTAATGGGGATCCAGAAAGAATTATTTTTTCAAATGTTTCTAAATTAGTTTTTTTAAGATCTGTAAAATGAATAATAGTATAATTAGAAATATTTTTAATAAGTTTAGTTATTGGATAAACAAATTCATTTTTCCATAATGAGTTTTTAGTTGGCGATAAATCTATTATTAATACTTTTATCATTTTTTTACTAATTCCATTTTTTTAATTATTATTTTTCCTGAATTTTCACTATCCATTTTTTTTTCAAAATCAATTAATTTTATTTTTTTATTGAATAAGGGAGAGTTTAAAATAAAAGTTTCAAATTCTCCACCTTCTCCTATTGGAGAAATTTTAAATTTTTTATAAAGTTCGATTAATTTTAGTTTAGTATTTTGAGTTATTATCTCACCTAAAAATGATTTATTTAATGGATATGCAGCAATGGATAAAATAATAATCTCAAATTTATTTTTTAAAAGTTCATTTAAATATTCTTCTTCGTCTATTTGCCAAATTGGATTTATACAAAAAATATTTAATTCGTCACAGATTTTTTGAATTCTACTGGCTTGGTATATTGATTTAATTGCACCAGTTAAAATTGCTTTAATTTTATATTTTTTTATTGCTTTTTTTATTGCTTCTTTTAAATCTAAGAGTTCATTTTCTTTCTCTCCTTTACTAATTTGTTTTATTAAATCTATATTTAATGCTTCGGCTTGATATTCTAAAAAATTATTTCCATCACTTTGAAACATATAACTTTCTTCATTTTTAGGAATTATTGAGATTAGACATTTTATATCTAGATTATTTTTTTTAGCAAGAAATAAAGTATAATTAGAATCTTTTCCTCCAGAAAATAAACAACCAACTTTCATAATAATAATTTTAGTTTATTATATTTATAAGTTTTTAGTTTATTAAGAAAATTAATTTTAATAATTTGTTATAATTTATTATTTTAAAAATAAAAATTGATTTTATTCTGTTTTTTCTTCAGATTTAGGTTCTTCTTTTGGAGCAAAGATTTTATCAATTTCTTTTTCTCCTTTAATTACTTTTAAATTAACTTGGTGTGTTTTTTCATTAACTGTATTTCCAGCAATTGTTTTTTTAACTCTTAATCCACCAAATCTTTTTCCTCTTAATTTACCTTTAAAACCAATACTTTTTGTTAATAATAATTTTTTTTTTCCAGTACCTGGTAAATCTTTTCTCATAGGAAAACCATTTGCATCTGAACCTCCAGAAATAGAAAATTTCACTCCAGAAAAATTAAGTAATTCACCATTTAATTCTTCTCCGAGAACTTTTCCATATAAAGACTCAGCTTCATCTTTAGAAAGTTCTTTTTGATAAGACTTTCCAGATTTTGTTCCAATAACTATTTTAATTGTCATTTTTTACTATTTTTGAAGTATTTTTGTTAAATACCTAATTAATAAAACTCTAAATTTATTTATAAATCTGCCTAGAACATTTTAATAGTTTCAACAAAAATTTATAAACTATTAAAATTAAGAATTATTTATGACAACTATTTCAATGATTTCATTATTTTCGGCAATAACTTCGGTAATTTCAATTGTTATTGTATTTATGATTTTAAATAAAGTTTTTCAAGATAAGTATAAGAAACCATGGTATTTTATTGGGGTTGCAACATTATTTTTATCAATTTCACAAATTATAAATTTTTTAAATGGTTTTTTTGATGTTTTAATTGTGACTGAAGAGATAACGATTTTTACTTCTTTAGCTTTGGAATTTATAGCTATGACAGTTTTAAGTTATGCTCTTCTTTTAGAACTTTTTATTTTAAAATTTTATAAGGGTAAATTTGTTAAATTTAGATTTATTCCAGTTCAAGAAGGAAATGCTAAAGGTGATTTGGATCTAGATGTGACTAATGGGAAATCTTATGTTGCTATTAAGAAGGATAAAAATTATTTTCATGAACAATTTTCTTTGGCAACTAAGACAGGTTATGAAGGTTTTTTAATTACTGAAAGATTGCCGAGAGAAATTAGACAAATATTTTCTTTAGAAAAAACACCAATTGCTTTTGTAAATCATTCTGAGTCAGAGGATTCTTTAAATTTTATTAAAAAAGATTTAGATGAAAATTCAGGTATTGTTGAGCCAATTAATTTGAATAATATTATAACTTTTATTGATAATTTTTTAGAAGAATCTACAAATCCTTTTATTTTATTAGAATTAGATTTAATTTTTGAATATAATAATTTTTCAATTGTTTTAGAATTTTTAAAGTATCTTTCTTCAAAAATGGAAAAATATAAGGGAGTTTTAGTTTGTTTAGTAAATAAAGATAATATTTCAGTTTCTCAAATTGAAGAACTTAGAAAAAGATTAAAAGATTTAGAATAAAAAGTTTTTTAAATAGTTATTTATTTATTAAAAATTAGTTTGGTTGTTATATTATTTAACTAAACAAATCTATGGATATATGATCGAAAAATTGCTTTTGAATCTATTGTTTATTTGTAAACCTCTGGATTCTTTGTATCTAAATATAACTTTCAAAGATTGATGCCATAGATACCAAACTTCTTTTAGACAGATTTTTAAAGAATGATTTTTTACTTTATTTATGAATAAAGTTAAATTGCCTGTTATAACTAATTTTGCAATTGATTTAGATTTAAAAACTAAGGAACAATTTGAAAATTGTTTTAATGAAAGTTTTGTTATAGCAGCTTCTTTGATGCCAGATGCTCATGTTGGATATATTGCTCCAATTGGTAGTGTTTTTATTACTGAGAATATTATTGTTCCATCTTGGATTGGTTATGATATTGGTTGTGGTGTTTCTTCTTTTAAATTAAAGTTTAATAATAATAATAATAATAATTTGGCTAAAGAATTTTGGGATTTGATTAAAGAAAAGTTTAGTGAAATTTATTATAGTGTTAATTTAAAAGTTCCAATGGGTTTAGGAAAATTAAATCATATTCAAGATGTTTCAATTAAAATTAAAGATAAATTTAAAGTTTATTTAAAAGAAATTCAGTTATTAAATATTGATTCAAATTTATTTAAATATATTAAGAATAATTCTATTTCTAATTTAGGCACTTTAGGTTCTGGAAATCATTTTATTGAGTTTGGTTTTGATGATGAAGATTTTTGGATTATAATTCATAGTGGTTCAAGAAATATTGGGCATAGGATTGCAGAATATTATATGGAATTAGTTTCTAAAAATTTTACTTTTGATTTGAATAAAGAAATTAAAGGCAATTTTTTTATTGAAAAAAAATCAAATTTATTTAAAGAATATTTATCTATGGTAAAGTTTGCATCTAAGTTTGCAGAATTAAATCGAGATGAAATGGCAGTAAAAATTGAAGAAGTTTTAAAAAATATTTTAGATTTGGATGATTTAAGTTTAGAAAAAATCACATCTACCCAACATAATTTCATTGAAGTTTTAGATAATAATTTTATTCATAGAAAAGGAGTAATCTCAGCTAAAAAAAATGAGTGTTCTATTATTCCTGCAAATATGAAGGATGGGAGTTTTTTAGTTCAAGGAAAAGGAAATTTAGATTTTTTAAATAGTGCTTCACATGGTGCGGGTAGAATTTTATCAAGGTCTGAGGCAAAAAAAAAATTAAGTTTAAATAATTTTTGTGATATGATGGAAGGGGTTGTTGGTAATTATACCAAAGAAAATATTGATGAATCTCCTTTAGCTTATAAAGATATTTCTAAGGTATTAAAAGCTCAAAAAAGTTCGATTAAAGTTTTAAAACATATTAAACCTTTAATAAATTGGAAAGGTTAATTATTTAAAACCTTTTATTGTTTTAGAATTGGAGAAATCAGTTTCTGAATTGTCCCAAATTAATTCTTCATTTCTAAAAACTTTTTTTATTTTTAAGAATGCAACTCTAATTTTTTCCCCTGATGTTGAAATTAAATTACATGATATTGGACTTGTTGAGACTTCTATATTTTTTAAAATTATTTCTTCTTCTTCATTTTTCTTATTTAAGAATATCACTTTTAAACCTTTTATTTTTCCGTGATAGTTTAGAGTAAATAAAAATTTATGGGTATCAAATATTTCTGCCATATTTTTATTTGAAAAAAGTTTTTAATCTATCAAAAATAGATTTGTCTTTTAATGTTTTAGTATATTCCATTAAAATTTCTTTTTGTTTATTTGTTGTTGTTTTAGGAATTTTAACATTAACTTTTACATATAAATTTCCATAACTATTATAGTTAAAATGTGGAAGTCCTTTATTTTTTAGTCTTAATATTGCTCCAGGTTGTGTTCCTGCAGGAATTGTTAAACTTAAAGTTTTATTAAAATGATTAAATTCTATTTCATCACCTAATGTTGCTTGAACAAAATTTATATTTAAGTTGTAGTATAAATCTGATTCGTCAACTTCAAAATCTTTATGTTTTTTAACAAAAATTTTAATATATAAATCTCCATAAGATTTATTTTCTGTGTTATATGAACCTTTTTCACTAACTTTAAGAGTCATCCCATTTTCTATTCCTTTTGGAATTGAAATTTCAATAGTTTCTTTTTCATTTATTACACCTTTACCAAAACAATCTTCACAAGGATTTGAAATAATATTTCCAGTTCCATTACAATTTGGGCACGGCCTTTGAGTTCTAATTGCACCTAAAATTGATCTTTGAATTTCTGTAACAACACCTGATCCATTACAAGTTGAACAAGTTTTCAAGTCTGCTTTTGTTTTAGCTCCACTACCATCACAAGTTTTACATTTTTTATTTCTTTTTATTTTTATTTCTTTTTTAACTCCAAAATAAACATCATCTAAAGATATTTCTAATTCAATATACTCGGATGTATCTTTTTGACTTTGGTTTGAATTTCTTGAATTTCCACCACCAAAACTACCAAATCCAAACTGTTCAAATATGTCATCTAAATTAATTCCAAAGTCTGAAGGATTAAAACCTCCACTTCTTGAATTTCCTCTTCCAAAACCACCAAATCCTTGTGGATCGGCACTTCCATAAGTATCATATCTTTGTTTTTTTTCATCATCAAGTAAAACTTCAGCAGCTTCATTTATTTCTTTAAATTTTGTTTCTGCATTACTTTCTTTTGAAATGTCAGGATGATATTTTTTAGCTAATTTTTTATAAGCTTTTTTTATATCTTCTTTTGAACTTCCTTTTTCAACACCTAAAATTTTATAATAATCTTTACTCATTTTAAAATATAAAGTATTAATTAATTTATAAATATTTTCACAAAAAAGAATTTTTGGTTATTTTTTTGGAGTTTGATAAAGAAATAATATTAAATTTAATTTTTATTTAGTTTATTTTTCAACTAAATTTATTTTTATTAAGTTGATTAATTCATAAATTAAATTTGAAGTATTTGAGTAACCAAGTCTTTGTTCATCCCATAAATAATGTAAATCTTGTTGTCCAGCTAATATTGTTCTTATTTTTTTTAAATATTTAATGAATTCTTCAATTTTTTCTTCATTTTTTTTTATTTTTATTTTTTGAATTGTGTTTAAAATTTGATTTAATTCTAATTCTTGGGAATCAATAGTTTCATATAATTTTTTTTCTAATAAAAATATTTTTTTCATTTTATTATAATTATTTGGTTTGACAACTTTAATTGTAAAATTAGCAATTTGATTTTTTAATCTATTTTTTTCTAATATCTTTTTCTTTAAATAATTAAAATCTTCTTTTAAATTTTGGATATCTTTAAAAAAAGTTTCAACTTTTTTTTCTTTTAAAATTTCTTTTAAATGTTTATGTTTTTCTCGAGATAATAAATAAATCATATGGTTGCTATCTTCCAATATGTTTTCTTCTCCATTTTGAATTTGTTTTATAGTAATACCCCAGAGTTTTGCTTCTAAACTTTTTAATTCTTTTAAATAATTTATTAAAGTTTGAATTTCAATTTTTTCTTTTCTTTTTTTTCTTTTAGAAATAAAATTAATTGTTTTTTCAATAAGTTTCATAAATATATTAAAAGTTACTAAGTATTAAAGTTTTTATAGTTTTTTTGGAGTGATGAATAAGAATCTATAAATTATATTTGAATTTTAAGTAAAGAATTTTATTTATAATAAATTTAAATATTTAAAAGAATATTATTTTTTATTTTGTAACTACAACTTTGGGCTTAATTATTGTTTTATTTTTATATTTAAATCCTTTTTTAGTTGTTTTTAGTAATAATCCTTTAGTCATTCCTTTAGCATCTTGGTATGTAGATACATCATGTAATTCAGGATCAAACATTCTTTCATTTGGAATAATTTCTTCAATTAAGAAATCTTTCATTACTTTTCTCATATTTTTTTCAATTGTATTTAAATCAATGAGTAATCTTTGCAAATCTTTGTCTGAAGCTTTAACTTTAAAACTATCTTCTTTTGCAATTTCAATATATTTAAATAATTCAATTAAATGTTTTGCCATTTTTTCATGAACATCATTTTTAGTTTTAGTTAATTCTTTTTTATGTTCTTCTTGTAATCTTTTATTTTCTAATTTTATTTTAGAATATTTATAATATAGAATCTCATACTTTTCATCATTACTATTTAAAACATTTTTAATTTTTTCAAATACCATATAATGAAGTTTAAAATTTAATTGTTTATAAACTTTTTTGAAAAATTTAGTTTGTTTTGTTTTTATTTTAAAAATTTGGAATTTATTTAAATTAAATAAACTTATAAACTGGTTTTATTTAATATTTATTAAATGGAATTTTTGGAAATTAGTAATTTATTTGAAGAATTAGGAAATAATAATAAGAGATTAAATAAAATTACTTTTCTTAGAGATTTTTTAGAAAAAAATCCAAAAGT
>Ga0256913_10000298_pt1 | contig 24806 bp, 18 predicted proteins | sample Axial_MatmetaG_FD_185970 | JGI IMG/M metagenome (GOLD analysis project Ga0256913, IMG submission 185970) | Deep-sea worm associated microbial mat communities from Axial Seamount, Juan de Fuca Ridge, Pacific Ocean - Axial_Mat | ecosystem: Environmental > Aquatic > Marine > Oceanic > Microbial... | reverse complement strand
TGTTCATCACTACAGCCTATAAAAGATAATTGAATGACCATACCGAAAACAACAAACAAAAATATGCGAAGTTTTCTCATTACATCTTCCTAATTATATACTAATCAAAGATATAATTTTAATATTAAATGTGAAAAGGAAATGAATTAGTTGTTTTTGCCAAAAGCATATTCTACTATATGCAAAGCTATTCTGTAGCTTGCGTAAGCCACAAACGGTGCAACTAATACATCTACGGTATAATGAGCATGCTGCAGAATTACAGATAAGCCAACCAAAATTGTTCCTATCAAAAAGGTCCATTTCATTTTGGGTTTATACGAAAGAAGAAACAGCATAAACATAGTTGAAGTATGTCCGGAAAAGAAAAGATCCTTATCCAATGTTGCGCCGGTTCCGAAAAGTTCAACAAAAGGATCGGCAAGGGAAATCATATCGTGCGGAGGATCCAACGGTAACGAATACATAAGCATCATTCTGAATAATACAAGGATGGTGTATGTTAACAAAGCTTGAACAAGTAACCTTGGTTTCTGGATAAATATTAAAAGTCCGGTTAACAGCCCACCATATATCATCGTAAAAGTTGACCATGTTAAATCAATTGGTGCAAACAATGAAAGGATAGGATCGTTAAATGCAAATCCGGCTCTTGTTTCATTCATGGTCAAAAAATTTGTAAAAAGAGTTAGAGTAACTGCCATTACAATAATTGTAATTACAAAAAGATTTCTGAAATTTTTGTTTGCCAATTCGGTTTGCCAGTCAGACTTAAATGTTGTAATACCCATATTCAGCATTGATTATTTTTTGATTTTGAAAAATAGTTAAGATAAAAATTAAAACCAAAATGTCTTATAAACAAAGGTTTTAGAGTTATTCAAATATTCATTATTTTGTTTTTATAAAAAGTTAAGTTTTTCAATGCGACGATTTTTTGTTATAATATTATTATTTGCCTTATCTTTTAGTCTCACTGATCAATATTACTCACAATCAAGGAAGCATTATACAATAACCGGAAAAGTTTTAGACAAAGGAACAGGAAAACCTATCCCGTTGGCAAATGTTTTTCTAGATGGGACAACTTTTGGAGCTGCCACAGATAACAGTGGGAAGTACGAAATTAAAAATGTTGTCAGAGGTTCTTACAAAATTGTGGTTTCAATGATAGGCTATGAACAAAAGGATGTGAACATTCAATTGATGGATAGCACAACTATTGTGGTCAATTTTAAAATTGCAACTCTTTCCTACAAACTTGAAGAAATAAATATAACAACCGAAAGAGATTACGATTGGATAGATGATTATGAATTCTTTAAGAAGAATTTTCTCGGAACTTCGAATAACTCGGAAGAGTGCAGCATTATGAATAAAGGGGTGTTGGAGTTTATAAAATCAGATGAGTTTAAATTAAAAGCCAAAGCATCGGAACCATTGAAAATACTGAACAAAGCGTTAGGATACATTGTTTACTTTGACATGAAAGACTTTGAGATACTGAATGATGATGAAATCAATTATTATGGAACTATTCATTTCGAGGAGCTAATCCCCAACAACAAAGACGAAAAGTTAAAGTGGGAAAAGAAACGAGAAGAGGCATACAAAGGTTCTCTGAGACATTTTCTAACCTCCCTTTGCAAAGGGAAACTCCAAGAGAATGGTTTTTATTGTTACAAGGTAAACTTTCCTAAATGGGAAGATCTGCGAAACAGAAAATACTTAGACCCGTACTTATCAGAAATAATTGAGAGAATTTCTCCGGTTGAACGTGTTTTACAATTCAACAAATATATTATGGTTACATATATGGAGGAGTGGGAAGAAAGAGATTTCTTAGCTTATAGGAATTATCATGGTAGTAAAATTTTTCAACGACTTGATTTCCAAACCTCATGGGTTAAACTTCCTTATGGCTTTGCAATGTTTGATTTAAACGGAAACGTCGTGGATAATTACAAAAGCGTTAAGGTCTATGGATACTGGGCTTGGCAAAAGATAGCCGACTTAATGCCAACGGATTATGTGCCGAGAGAATTAAATTAAATTATTTGCCAAGTAGATTCTTAAAATCGTTTATTCCTCTTTTTAGACTTTCAATCTCAACTTTATCAAATATTTTTAACCAATATAAAAGTATGGGAAATAGTATTACCAACAACACTTTTGCAAATAATTCAACCCACAATCCTATTCCAGAAAAAAGTAACGAGACGAAATATAACAACAGCCCAACAAAAATTATCTTGCCAATTTTATAAATCTCATACGGTATATGATAAACTTTCTGTCCAAGAAAATACGAAAGGAGCATCATTAGAAAAATCGAAAGCAATAAACTTACGGCTGCACCGGGGAAATCGTATTTCTGTATTAGGATAATATTCAGCACAACATTTACAAACGCCGTGATAATGACAATAGCCGCATTATAGCTTGTCCTTTTAGCATAATGAAAACTGAGAGCAAAATTATATTGAATGCCCTTAATGACAAAAGCGAAAGAAATAATTGGCACAACAGTATATGCAATCCAATATTCACTGTTCAAAGCCAACACTTCAATCAATTCCTTACTAAACAACGAAATTGTCAGCGCTGCAAATACCAAAATCAACGTGTAATAAGTTAAGACTTTGGAAAAATATCTTTTTGCATTCGGATCGTTCAATTTCTTGTAAGCTATCGGTAGAAATCCCAACTGAAACGATTGGAGAATCAGCATATTAATGACACTGGCAATTTTATGTCCGAGGGAATAAATACCAACACTCGAATCTCCGTAAAAATATTTGATTATAAATCTATCGCTTAAAGTAAGGACAAAGGTAAATACAGTGGAAAAGACAAGCGGCGCGCCGTACTTAATCATTTCCCATAATATCGTAACGTCAATTTTTAACGTTGAGTTTTTGATCATCATTGGGGTTGTAATTATAATCACAAACAAATGACCGATCAATTCACTTATTATTATTCCTTCAACTCCAATCTTTAAATAAGCAACAAAATATATATTTGATAAAATTATAAGAGTGAACTTTATTGTTGTCAAAGTTATATAAAAAACCGAGCGTTCCTTCAAGCGAATTAAGTTAAGGGGAACATTATTAATAATTCCAGCCGATACCGCTAAGAAAAGAAAAACAAAATAAGTTGAGAATTCCGTATTCTCGAATATCTCAACCGCAAACCGTTCACTGAAAGGAATTAGCAGAACACTTAAAAGTATTGCGACAAACAGTGTGGAAAGTAAAGTTGTAAAAACTATAGATTTCTGCCTCGTTGAATCTTTCTCCGGAGCATACCAGCGCATCATTGCTGTTGGAAGATTTAAACCAAACACTCCGATAAGAATTTGCATAATAGCTTGGAGTATTGCCAAAACACCGTAATCCTCAGGCAGAAGATGTGCAGTGTAAAGAGGCAGAAGAATAAACCCGACCAGCTTGGTTGAAATATTTCCAAGACTATAAACCGATGTCTGCTTTATTGTCCGTTTAATATCGGCAAACATTATTTCTTCTCCAGTAAAACACAGAGTTGATACGGTCGTTTTTTCGAAATGAGTATGTTCAACATATCAAGCGAATATGCCAACAAGTTGAATTTGTACGGAATCTCAAACTCATGTCCGCAACTTGGACACATTGTTGCTCTTTTCTGATTCGGTGTCCAGAAGCTTGGAATCCAAGCTGTTGACGGAGTGAGTTTATGTTTTAATGTACTCAAAGTTCTGTTATAATCTCTTATTTTCAAACCGTACTCAAATTTAGTTACAACCTTATATTCGGGGAAAAGGTGTTCTATCGTATTGATGTTTATGCTTCTTAAATGATAAGACTTATTAAAGTCGTAACCGCATTTTGTACATCGGGTAATTTGTTTTTCAATGTTCTCGTCATTTGGAAATGTTAGGAAAACATATTTTTTACTTATCCTTTTTATTTCAGCAATAGCATTAACGAAAATTTCTTCCGGCAGATGTTCTATCATTTCGCTACTGAAAACAAGATCGGTTGAGCTTGATTTTATAGGCAACAAGTCAGCCGAAGCTTGTATTTTTTTTGCCTTAACATATTTCAGCGCATTAAAACTTCTGTCAACTGCAGTCACGTTAAATTTTTTATTCAGCTCATTCGAAATTGTTCCGTCTCCGCATCCAACATCTATTACGGTTTGTACATCTTGCGGAATTGCATTAATAATCAAACCGATTTTATCCTGTATCTTTTGATCAAGCTTTGCATTGTCCCAGTCGAACTTTTCGTAATACTCTCTGCTATCCATTCCGCTCTTTCGCTTTCTCTTCTATTCTTCTGTAAACATCAATTAGATTCATTGCCGCCTTATTCCAATTGTACTTATCAAGCACAGCCTGCTTGCCCTTTTTACCCATCTCGGCTCTTAAATCAGAATTGTGATAAAGTGAAATGATTTTATCTGCCAAATCATTTTCATTATTCGATTGGAAAATCTCACCGGCTCCGGTTTCATTTATTATCCTTACAAGAGGATTACAATTTGATGCGACAACGGGCTTTTCAAATATCATATACTGAAACAACTTGTGCGGGATCGTGTTATCGGTATGCACTGTTTTTAAGTGCGGTATTAAACAAACGTCACTTGCCTTAATATATGATGATAGTTTTTCATGCGGCTGCCAGCCTTCGAATGATACAAAATTTTCAACATTTAATTCCTTGGATAACTGCACAAGACCTTCATAACTACTCCCCGATCCAACAAGAATTAATTTGAAATTACTTATTTCTTTAACAATTTTAGGAATGGCTTTAAGCGTACTTTCCAATCCTCTATGAACATCAAAACCACCTACGTAAGTAACCGTAAAATTATCTTTGAATTTATTTACAATACTTTCATCAATCGGTGAAGCTAAAAAACTTTCCAAGTTAACATAGTTAGCAACCACAGAGATTTTATCTTCTGCAATACCGAGCGCTTTGTATCGTTCAACCGCTTCTTCAATTACAGTAATAATGTGATCGGCTCTTTTTGTCCATTCAATTTCACTCTTTTCCCAACGTTTTTTCGATATCAATATATTGCCCGGGAAAGTATTGGCAAAACGGTAATGATTAAGTGCATGAACAAAATTCTCGTGCAAGTCGGAAACAACCGGAAGATTAAAACTTTCATTTGCTTTAAATGCACTATTCAACATCCAAAGGTCATGAACATGCAGTACTTCAATTTTATTGTTCTCAATGAATCTTTTTATGTGTATTGACCAAAAGACCGGATAGAGATTAAATAGAGTGTTATTCAGCCCAACTAATTTCTTTTTGATAAATTTTGGAATTGGTATTCGGAATATCTCTGCACCGTAAAAAGTTTCATGACTTTCTTTTGAACCGAAATTCAAACAGAGAACGAATACTTTATGCCCGGCATTCTGCAAGGCTGTTACTTCATTCTCAACACGAAGATCGCCGGTGAACTCATTATCTAATATCATTCCTATTCGCATTTGGAAATCCGGATAATTTTTTGGTCAATCTTCATTAATGTTTTTCTTTTTCTTAAAGATCAAATATCCGCCACCTAAAATTAGAAGCCATGTTAAAACATTCCCAATCCATACTGCTGTTACACTTGCATAGTAAGTTTGGGGATGAAATTCAAAAGTGAGTTTATGTTTGCCGGGATCAATCTCAACTCCACGCATTACATGGTTCACTTGAAGTATATCCAATTCCTTATCATCAAGTTTGGCTATCCATCCCTTGGGATAATAAATTTCCGATAGAACAAAAAATTGGGTTGAATCGGTATCAACATTGAACTCCAAACTATTTGGTGTTTGGCTAACTAATTCGATAGAGCCGTTTCCGCTGTATGCCTTACTTGCGTCTTTACTTACAATCAACGCCTCGGTTGATGGGTCAAACTCCGCTTCATTCATATATAGCACAACATCTTCCGGTGTCGCAAGAGTTTTAACTTTTTTAACAAACCATGCTTTTGGCAATGACTTTGGGTTTAGATATAAGATCTCTTTCCTTTCATTATCCATTGTCACAGTCTGAATCGAATCGGAATTTATTTGCGATGACGAGATAACATAACGTCCTCCGAGCATGTTGATCAAATTCCAATTTATCCTATCCGGAGTATTAGCTTTAAAAAGATTATGTGCAATTACATCTTGAATTACCTGCAGTTTAATTGCACTATACCCGCTTATCAACGGATAAAAATATGCATAATGATTGCTCGTAAAATCCTTACCAAGCACAATTGCCCGATTTGCCGTACTGGCTTTTGTCAGAACTTTGGTAATAGGTGTTGGTTTAAATACGGATTCCTCCAATTTATCAGGGCTATCCAACGATATTAAATTATGTGCACGATTTGAAATCGAAAATATTTCCGCAGCAGAAAGAAATAAAATAAACACTACAAATAATTCGAGTTTAATTTTTCTGAAGAGAAATCCGGTGGTTACCGCAGTGGCAAGTACCAAAAACAGTAAAAGCTTCTGCGTATCCGCTACAAGAAACTCTTGTCTAATTTCTTTTATCGCATTCAATGTGTTGGCATCGTACCGGTTAAGTTCTGAAGGAATCGTGTATGCAAAAGAATCACTAAAAAGTAAAATGCCAACAGTTAAAACAATTGCCCCGATAAATATTGAAGTAACCCATTTGAAATCTTTTCCCGAATACTCTTGGATGATTCCTTTTAATCCGTAACCCGAAAGGATGAGAACGATTATAAAAGTTATATTTACAAGCATTGCAGGTGCTCGGAATTTAGAAAAATATGGTAAGTAATAGAAAAACAATTTATACAATTCCGGTAAATGCCTACCAAAACTGAGCAGCAATGAAAACACGACAAAAACACCAAGCGCAACAACAAATTTATCCTTTCGATAATATACTATCCCTATTATTGCAAAAAGGAAAAGGATCATTCCCATACTTGCATAATTACCATTGAACGGTTTGTCGCCCCAATAACCGGGCACACGCTGTCCCTTTAATTGTGGGTACTTATCACCGTCATAAATTTCACCTTGCAAACCACCGTTAAAGCGAGGAATAAAGAAACTCATTATTTCCCTGGGTGAAAAAGACCATTGAGTTGCGTACTCGAAACTAACGCCGCCACCTTTAGCCGCAGAATTTGCTTCTTGCCCTATCTTAACCGGATTACCACCTCTAGTGGAATACTTCGCATATTCGTTTGTAGTAAATAGGGGTTGCGCCGCTGTCATGAATGTTAATATCAAAGCAACGGCAAATTTTAGGAATAGATTTAGTGTGTCCTTATATTTTTTATCAATCAGCATTTTCACTGTTGGATAAATGTAAAGCACAAACAAAACTAGTATTCCGTAAAAAACTATCTGGAAGTGATGAGTACGTACTAACCAAGAAAACGCAAATGCAAAAAGCCCAGCTCCAAGCCAACTTCTTTTATCATAGAAATAACTAAAACTCAAAAACAACCAAGGTAAAGTCATTATTGCACGAAGTTTGGAATTATGACCTTCGCCAATCTGAGCTTGCCAATCAGGTAATAAGACAAAAGCTACTGCAACAATTACTGCAATGTACCAAGGAATTTTTTTGTATTTGAGGAAAAAGAATAATCCAACCCCGCCAAGGAATAAATACCAAAATACCCAGTAAGATATTTGATCCAAGTATTGAAGCAATGAATCGACATGAACCAACTTGGGAGTTAGCCTTGAGTAAATCGGCTCGCCGCCAAAAATAGATGGATTCCAAAGAACTGTTTCACCAGTTTCTTTTGCCCACTCAACCCATCTGTGGGTCTGCCCGATTGATCCGAGTAAATCGTTACCTATTGGTCTTAAACCATCAACCATCCACGGAAGGAAATAATATAGAAGCGGGATTAAAATAATTGCAATTGCAATTAGATACGCTTTCTTCTGCGGAATTTTCTCTAATATATTTTCCGACTCGTTTTTAATTGTAACTTCTTTTTTCCTAATCTTTTTTGCTTTGCTCATAATACTTCGTCAATTAATATTTGAAAAATAAAATTTAGTAATTCAATAATGCATTAACAATCTTTTCGCCAGCTTTACCATCGCCGTAATATTCGCCCTGTTCGTCAAAAGTATTAACCGATATTTTTTCGAGGATCAAATTCTTATCCGTTCCAACGACAAAATTCCAATTACCGTTCAATGTTTCTACCCATTCCGTTTCGTCGCGTAAAGTTATACACGGTTTTTTCATAAAGTACGCTTCCTTTTGCAAACCACCGCTATCGGTAAGTACTTTGGAACAATTTTTCAATAATAAAATCATTTCAAGATAGCTAACCGGTTCAATGATTTTAACATTGTCATTGAAATCAATACCTTCAAGTTTCGACCTTGTTCTCGGATGCAAAGGAAGAATAACCGGTTTATCCATTTCGGAGAATGCGGAAAATATATTTTGCAAACGTTCTCTGTCATCCGTGTTTTCTGCTCGATGCACCGTTGCAAGGTAAAAATCTTTTTCACCAGTAATATTAGATAATGCCGCTTTCTCTTCCGCCATTTTTTGATAGAACAGAATCGAATCGAACATAACATCGCCGACAAACAAGGAATTTTCCGCAAGTCCTTCTTTCTCTAAAAGTTTCATTGCGTTTTGCGACGGAACTAAAAGCAGATCGGAAATTCTATCGGTTGTTATTCTGTTAATCTCCTCGGGCATTAGTTTATTGAAACTACGCAACCCGGCTTCAACATGTGCAATTTTAATATGAAGTTTTGTCGCTGCCAACGCTCCCGCAATAGTTGAGTTCGTGTCTCCATAGACAAGTACCCAATCGGGTTTTTCTGTCATCAACAGTTCTTCGGTTTTTATCAACATCTGCCCTGTTTGAACTGCATGAGAAGCGGAACCAACACCCAAATTATAATCCGGTTTGGGAATTTCCAACTCATCAAAAAATACTTTCGACATGTTTTCATCATAGTGCTGCCCGGTATGAACAAGTATTTCCTCTATCCCGTCTCTCTTAATAATCTCTTTACTTACAACCGCCGCTTTAATAAACTGCGGCCTTGCTCCAATAATGGATACTATCTTCATTTAATAATTTCCTCAAATATTTCCGTAAGTTTTTTCGTTAAATTTTTCCTTGAAAATTGCTCGACATTAAACGTAAAGTTGGAATTGTTATTTAACCAATTATTATACATTACTTTTAGCAACTTATAGGCTTCTTCGTTATCATTATAATCAACCATTGTTCCACAATCTGCCCCTTTTATTACCTTATTTGCATCACCGTCAACAGGTCCAATTGCAAATATCGGTTTTTTACACCCCATATACTCAAAAAGTTTTCCCGTTAAAAATCCTTTGTTATCGGGGACATTATCTATCACCAGTAATAAAGCATCTGATGATTGTAATATTCTTGTTGATTCTTTGTGAGGTACAAAATTTTGAATATCAAAAAACTCCGATAAATTTTCTTTTTCGATCAGTTCATGAAACTCTGGACAAAACTTTCCGGCAAATTTCATTTGGATGTTCTTAATACCGTCGTCATATATTAGCTTTTTCAAAGCAGAAATAAATGGATACGGCACGCGGTCTTTTGACATTGCTCCTGTATAAGCAATTGTAAACTTATCATTTCTTCCAAACTCAACCGATGCAAAATCGGTTTCGTCAAATCCGTTTGGTATTACAACAACCTTTTGATTCTTAGCTTTCCCTTTTATTAAATCAGCCATGTCTTTGCTGATAGTAACAATAGTATCGGCATCATTCATCACTTTCCTCTCCAACGAGGCATCAATCGCTTTTGTGATTTTGCTTCTGTTCAGATTCTGATAATAAACAATTTCCATCCAAGGATCGCGGAAGTCCGCGACCCATTTAACTCCGGTTAGTTTTGCAAGTTTTTTTCCTATCAGGGCAACTGTTTGCGGCGGAGATGTTGTAAAGATCAAATCTATTTTTTCATCACGAATTATGTCCAAACCTTTTTTAACGGCATATTTTTTCCACCCTATTTTTGCATCGGGAATAAACAGATTTACCCTTATCCATTTTGCCAATTTATCTTTGAATGAAACATCATCGTTTTTAAGTAAAATATCTCCCGGAATTTTTTCGTCTGATTTTTTACCAGTGAACTTTTTATAAATTTCAAAAGGTTCAAGGGATTTCGTTTTATAAACCTTACATCCTTGCGGAATATCTTCCAATAAAGATAGGTCTTCCGTTGGACTATCGGGGTTTTCCACCGTTAAAACAATCGGCTCCCAGCCAAACTGTGGAAGATATTTAACAAACTTTAACGCCCTCTGAACTCCAGCTCCACCGGCAGGCGGCCAATAATATGTAATTACTAATGCTTTCTTCATGTTGTTGAGTTAGTCTTTTTCTCAGTCAAGTTAAGCATTTCTTTAACAAATACTTCCCACGAATATTTTTGACGCTCCAATTTAATGTTGTTCGAAAATTCCGACTCTTTATTTTCATTATAATATTTTAGTATTGCTTTTGCCAACTGCTCGGGATTTTCTTTCTCAACTAAATATCCGGTCTTACCATCTTGAATAACTTCACCTAATCCGCCGACATTTGTTGAGATCATCGGTTTGTTAAAGTTATTGGCAATCTGCACAATTCCGCTCTGCGTAGCCGATTTATAAGGCAACACAACAACATCGCAAGCTGAGAAGTAATATTTAACCTCATCTTGCGGGATAAAATCTTTGTGCAGTACCACGGAATTTTTTATATCAAGTTCGTCAATCAATTTTAAATATTTATCTTCGTTTGAATAAAACTCTCCGGCAACAATTAGTTTAAAGCTCATTTCCGATTTCAGAATTGACACAGCTTTAAATAAAACATCCAGACCTTTGTAATCTCTGATAAAGCCAAAGAAAAGAAGAACTTTTTCATCTTCAATTTTCAAATGTCGTTTTGCTTCCTCTTTGGTTACCGGATCCCCAAAATTGGAATAAACAGGATGAAACAAAACTTTATGATTTGCATTTGGAACAATTGAAAGCAAACCATCTTTAACGCTATTTGAAAGAAGGAGGAAATAATCAACCTTGGAGAAAAAGAATTTGGTTAAAGCCAAATCGCCAGGTTTTTTTTCATGCGGAATTACGTTGTGGCAAATTGCAAGAATTTTGGTCTTACCATTTTTCCTTACAATTCTGGCAATTACACCATAAGCCGGAGCAAAGAACGGCATCCAATATTTTAGAATTAACAAGTCAGGTTTTGCATCTCTGATTTTTCGTCCTACTTTAATCCAGTTGATCGGATTGACCGAATCCAATTCAACACTTGTCGGAATTTTTTCAACGGAATCACCGCTTTCCAACTGTGTTTTACCTGGAAATAAAAATGAGGGGTATTGCCTTTTAAACGTGATTACATCAACGTTAAAATGTTTTGTAAGTTCTTTATATAGTAGCCCTGCAAAGTGAGCAATTCCACCTCTTAGTGGATATGCCGCTGATACAATTGTTATTTTTTGCATTGAACTACTTTTGAATAATTGAGGAGAAATAATTTAAAGCCTAAAAATTATTTTTGTTCCTTTATCGAATACTCACTGTCATCATGTGAATTATGCACCATAAACTCTCCGAGCAATCCCACGGAAAAGAACTGAACACCAACTACAATCAAGAGTGCGCCGAGTGCCAATAGTGGTCTATTATATAACGGAGTGCCATTTATCCACCATTCATAAGATAGATATGCGCTAATCAAAAATCCGATAAAAAATGCGGTTGCACCCATAAAACCAAACAGATGCATCGGGCGGCGGATATACCTGGTAGTAAAGACAACCGTGATTAAATCGACAAAGCCTTTGAAAAATCTTGAAATACCAAATTTGGTTTTACCGTATTTTCGCGGATGATGTTTTACAACAATTTCCGTAATCTTAAATCCTTGCCAGCCAGCAAGTACCGGCACATAGCGATGAAGCTCCCCGTAAATATCAACACTCTTAACAACTTCTTTTCTGTAACCTTTTAATCCGCAGTTAAAATCATGAATTTTAATCCCGCTCATTAATCTGGTCATATAATTAAAAAATTTGGACGAATGCTTTTTGATAAACGGATCGTGCCTAATTTTTTTCCAACCGGATACGAGGTCGTAACCTTCGTCAAGTTTGGCTAACAAATTTTGTATTTCCGCCGGATCATCCTGAAGATCGGCGTCCATAGTAATCACAGCATCACCGCTTACGTGTTTAAATCCAAGTTGCAACGCTGCCGATTTTCCGTAATTTTTTCTAAAACTAATGAATCTAATTTTATTATCTGTTCTTGCAATCTCTTTAATAATTTCTAACGATTTATCGGTACTACCGTCATCAACAAGCATTATTTCATAATTGATATCTATCTTTTTTAGTGCGCTTCTAATCTCAGAAATTAATGGTCTCAGAGATTCTTCTTCGTTATACAACGGAACTAAAATTGATACTTTCTTAAATGAGAATTTTTTCAGACCGCTTTTATTATGATTATAATACCGTTTATACGGACGCCTATAATATTTTTTCTTTTGCTTTTGCTGATTATTTGATTCAGGTTTTGTATTACTTTCGTTTGTCACTTATTTAACTATATTATTAATATTGGAAAATAAAATTAATCTAATATATAGCTAAAATCAATTTGAGAACAGGTAATTATTTAGGATATACTAATATGAGTCAAGATAATGGGTAGAATTGTTTATTGGGGACTTATAAGAACCGTTATAACTATACTTCTTTTATGGATAAGTTATGACTACTATTACAATAAATACTGGTGGATAATTGCCGGTATAGTAATATATTTGATAATTATTCACCCGATTCTAAACCAATACAAAGCGTTTACAAGAAAGAACGAAACGGTCATAAACGATTCTTTATGTTCAAAGTGCAAACATTTTGACGAGACCGCCGTTCTATGTATGAAATACGATAAACATCCAACAGAAGACTACATTCCATGCGATGGAACCGACTGGGAACCGAAATAAATAAAAAGATTATTTGTCTATTTTTTAAAGAATATTATAAAGAAAATCTATATGTTTTGAAATTAAATTATCGAACTATTAACAAAGTGAGGAAAATATGAAAAAATTATTTTTACTTTTATTAACATTTAGTATGGCAAATTTGCTTGTGGCTCAAGAAGCTGATTCAACACTTAATAAATGGACGCCATCGTTACTTCTATCATTAAACCTTAGTCAAATTGCTTTCCAAGATTGGTCGAAAGGTGGCGAAGATGCTTTTTCTTTCACACTTGGTGGTGACTGGGTAATGGATTACAAAGCTTCAAATTGGTCGTTCAAAAACCAATTGAAAGGTGAATGGGGACAGTCAAAACAAGGTACTGATATAAAAAAGATTACCGTAAACTATTTCTATAATGAAACAGTCTATTTATATGATCCGGGCTGGTTGTTCATTCCGTTTGCCAGTAACTTAGTACGTTCACCAATTAGTAATGGTTATGATTATAGCGATGATATAAAAAAACAAATAGTAGCCTTTTTTGACCCTGGTTATGTAACACAAACTATTGGTTTTGCTTATGATAAATCGGAAATCATAAAAACAAGATTGGGTATAGCATTTGAGGAAAGTTTTTCCAGTAAATTTGCCGCTGATTATACCGACGATAAAGATACAGACGAAATTGAAACATTTAGATATGAAACTGGTATTGAAAGTATAACCGATCTTAATCTTAAGCTGGATGACAATGTTATATATAAAAGCAAACTCAGATTATTTTCAGGCTTTGACCGAATGACTGTTTGGGATGTTGCTTGGGATAATACTTTTACTGCAGAAGTAAACAAATGGTTGAATGTAAACCTCAGTTTTATTTTAGTTTACAAAGCTAGTGAATCTCTAAGAACCCAGATGCAAGAAGGTCTTCAAGTTGGTATAGTATATAATCTTTTCTAATTTTCTTTAGTGACTGATTCGGATTTTCTGAATCAGTCACATATTTATAATCCCCTCAAAATTTTTATCTGCAAAATCTAAACATTCCATGTTTTTTTATTAATTTGATAGTTTAATTAATTATAATAATTTATGGCATCTTCTAAAAATATATTGTCTAATAAAACCCTTATTATTAAAGGCGCACGACAGCATAATTTAAAAAACATCGACCTTGAACTACCAAGAAACAAATTAATTGTCGTTACTGGGGTAAGCGGTAGCGGAAAGTCATCTTTGGTGTTTGATACAATTTATGCCGAAGGACAAAGAAGGTATGTAGAATCCCTTTCTTCTTATGCACGCCAGTTTCTTGAGAGAATGAACAAACCCGATGTTGATTATATCTACGGAATAAGTCCTGCAGTAGCTATTGAACAAAAAAGAGGCGCTCGAAATCCACGCTCAACGGTTGGAACAACTACAGAGATATACGATTATATGCGACTCCTATTTGCCAAGATTGGAAAAACGATATGCTTTAGCTGTGGAAAGGTTGTAAAAAAAGATTCTGTTAAAACTGTAACCGACTGGCTGGAAACTCAAAATGAAAACTCAAAGTTTTTTCTTGGCTTTCCTCTTCACTCCCACGAAGGAAGAACCGTTAAAGAAGAACTTGATCTTCTGAAGAAAAGAGGATTTTTCAGAGTATTCAATAAGAATAAACTTCTCGACCTTAACGAGTTGAAGTCCGTTCCACGTTCAAAAAAAGATTTAATTGTTATAGTCGATAGATTTAAAATCAAAGTTGGTAAAGTACGAGAGCAACTTGCCGAGTCAATTGAAATTACATTTAAAGAAGGCGACGGTCGCCTTGCAATTATTAATGCCGATAACAATTCTATTACCAATTTCACTCAATTTTATGAATGCTGCGGAATCAGATATGAAGAACCTGAACCGAGATTCTTTTCTTTTAACAATCCATTTGGCGCATGCCCTGTGTGTCAAGGTTTTGGTAAAACGATCGGTTACGACAATAATTTGATAATTCCCAATCCTAAGCTAACTCTATTGGAAGGAGCAATAGCGCCGTGGAGAACGGTAAAATATAGCAAGTACTTAAGAGATTTAGTACGAGTAGCTCCCGATTATAAAATTCCATTAAATATTCCGTTCGAAAAATTAAGCAAAGCACATGTTGATTTAATCTTTAACGGCTGTAAAGGCTTTATCGGTATAAATAAGTTCTTTGAAAAGCTCGAACGAAAAACATACAAAATGCACATAAGAGTTTTGCTTAGTAAGTATCGGGGTTATACCAAATGTACCGCTTGCAAGGGTTCCAGACTTAGACGCGAAGCTTTGCAGGTACAGATAAACGATCATTCTATTTATGATATTGTAACGCTTTCAATTACAAAAGCACTCGACTTTTTTAAGTCGGTAAAGCTAAGTGAATATGAAATTGCTGTGGGCGAAAAAGTTTTGGACGAAATCAAAAAGCGTTTAACTTTCCTCAATGAAGTCGGATTAGGCTATCTTTCGCTTGATAGATTGAGCAGTACTTTATCAGGCGGTGAGACTCAACGTATCAATCTTGCTACATCGCTCGGTTCAGCCTTGATGGGAACATTATATGTATTGGACGAGCCAAGTATCGGTTTGCATCCGCGCGATAATTCACGACTTATAAATATTTTAAAATCACTTAGAGATATTGGCAATACTGTTATCGTTGTGGAACACGATTCCGAAATGATGAAAGAATCGGATTTGATCGTTGACATTGGTCCACAAGCTGGTATTCATGGGGGTGAAGTAATTTTTATCGGAGATTACAATTCAATTCTAAAAGACAAGAATTCACTTACGGGGAAATATCTTTCCAAGAAACTTGAAATACCGATTCCAAAATCAAGAAATACAGATAAGACTAATGCTATCAAAATCATCGGTGCTTCCGAACACAACTTAAAAAATATTAATGTGGAAATTCCTCTCAATAAATTTGTTGTGATAACAGGTGTAAGCGGTTCCGGGAAAAGCACCCTTATTCACGAAATTCTTTACGGTGGAATAATCAAATCGTTTGGTGGAAATCCGAAATCCATTGGGAAACATCTCGATATAACCGGCAAAAATTTTATTCATGATATTGAAATTGTTGACCAAACTCCAATAGGTAAATCTCCAAGGTCAAATCCAATCAGTTATGTTAAAGGTTACGAACATATCAGAAGTTTATTTGCTTCAACGCCACAAGCCCGCTCGCGTGGATACAAACCTGGCTATTTTTCATTTAACGTACCCGGAGGCAGATGCGATACATGTCAAGGTGAAGGATTTGTAAAAATTGAGATGCAATTTCTCGCCGATCTTTATCTTGAGTGTGAATCATGCAGCGGTACAAGATTCAAAAAAGAAGTTAGAGAAATAACATACCGAGGGAAAAACATTGTTGATGTACTGAACATGACAGTTGACGAAGCAATTGAGTTCTTTGAAACCCAACCGAAAATTTTGAAATATTTGGAAATCCTTTCTCAAGTAGGATTGGGCTATATAAAACTCGGTCAACCATCCAACACCTTATCAGGTGGTGAAGCACAGAGGATAAAACTTGCACAACATTTATCCGTTCAGAAAGAGAAACACCACACGCTATTCATTTTTGATGAGCCCACAACTGGTTTGCATTTTCACGACATATCAAAACTGCTTGATAGTTTTTATCTTCTGCTTGAAAAGAATAACTCTGTTGTAATAATTGAGCATAACCTTGATATAATCAAGTGCGCTGACTATGCGATTGATCTTGGTCCCGAGGCGGGAGATGAAGGTGGAAATATTGTTGCCGTTGGTACCCCAGAGGAAATTATTAAAAATCCAAACTCTCACACTGGAAGATACTTAAAGGAATATTTAAAATAATAAACTTTACTTTTTGAGTTGAACAACTTTTTGAGAATTTTCAAATACCAGGTCAACCATTCTATAATCACGTATTTTATTATTCACTTCAACTATGTTTAAGCCGGGATAAATTTTCTGTGTTGCAATTATATGTGTCTCTGCATTGTTATCCTTGCCTTTAACATTTAATTTATCAATTTTATTTGCGCTTACAACAATAAGATATTTGCCGTCAACTTTGGTAAGAAGCGGTTTATTAAACATTGCTATATCAGTATTCAACTTTTCAAATTCCGGAATTCTATAGCTGACAATATTTCCGGTCGAACTTTCATTCCAAAGTTTGTCTAATGCTTTTACCGTATATCGATAATCAATTTTCTCCGGATCTGTAATCTTCATATCCGCAGAAGTAACAGTATTCGGGAATATTTTTAATAATTTCATTTGAGGATTTGTATCAAAGCCGTCAACTTCACAAAGTGAAAAATATTTCACATCTTTATTATTCCCTTTACTCAAATACCACTTTAAATAAAGATCATGACCAAAAAGGTCGCTCGAAAGAGAAGTTGTTACCACAGGTATTTTCATATCTGTGATTATCCACGGCATTTCTGCCGGTAAAGATTTTTCTTCGAAATTATCGAAAGTCATATCTTTAATAAAACTGTATCTAAAAAATGCTACACCACTGGAGTTGTTCGACCGTGCAATTTCAATCTCTTTACTTATCTCTTTAGCAACACTTTGTTTATAAGCAGCAATACCGATTATAACATTCTTGCCATAAGAATTTCCCACCCAATCTTTAACTAAATCTTCGTAACGCGGATTATCTTTAATATTCCAATATACTTGCGGAACGATATAATCAATATCGCCACTCGCCAGCCACTCTCTAGAATCTTGAAAAACATCATTTCGTCCTTCAAGTCCTCGAGCGGTTGGAAGATTTTCATAAATACCGATTGGTGTAACACCCAATTTTATCAAGGGTTTTGTAGATTTTATTGTAGCACTCAAAGCACTAATAAATGTGTTGATATTTTCACGACGCCATTTATCAATACTTTCACCATTACCATATAGAGTATATGCATCAATATCATCAATCGGTGCTTTAGGATATCTAATGAAATCGAGTTGAACACCATCAATATCATAATTTTTAACCAACTCATCTATCAAATTAATCAAATACTCTCTTACCTCAGGCAGACCAGGATTAAGCCAAAATGAAGTTGATCCATTCTCCTCATCCTTTTTATATACCCAGTATGAGTGAGCACTACAAACATGTTTCGGATTTTCTAAGATTGAAATATCAGTACTATTAAAAGTACGCATCGTATTTAACCAAGCATGGATTTCCAATCCCCTTTTATGTGCTTCTTCAATAGCAAACTTTAGCGGATCATAACTTCCCATTTTATCTGCCGTACCAGTTATGTAAGGTGAAAAAGGATCGTATGAGCTTTTGAACAGAACAGTACCATTACTGCGTACTTGTAAATATATTGTGTTTAAATTTTTCTTCTCAATGTTATCAAAAATTTTTATCAGTGCTTCCTTTTGAGCTTGTTCATCAAAGGTTGGTGGAGGCCAATCAAGTTTGTAATTTGTTGAAATCCATACAGCCCTTGTTTCACGGGGTATTTGCGCTGATAAATTAGCGAATTGTAGTAAAGTAAAAAAGAATAAGAGAAATTTTTTCATAGTCCAAACATTACCTGAATATTGATAAACCCATTTTCAACGCATATTTTATGTCACGGTCGGTTGCTTCAACATCAATCAATATTTTGCCTATATCTTTCAGCAAAACAAATTTGATTTTTCCGTCTCTATTTTTCTTATCGCGTTTCATTATTGATATGCTTTTTCTATAATCAACGTCTGATATTTTTATAAGTCCTTTAACTTGCCCTATCAATTCCAGTAAAGATTTAAGTTTTTTATCATTTAACAAATTTAATCTATTAGATAAGTAAAGAGCACAGACAATTCCAACAATTACAGCATGACCATGTTTGATTTTGTAATTCTGCTCTACTTCAAATGCATGAGCAAATGTGTGACCAAGATTCAGCATTTTTCGTGTACCTGATTCTTTTTCATCATTGGCTACAACATCACCTTTGAATCTGACAGACTCTTCAATGATTCTCTCGAGCACATCTTTTTTCTTTGCAATAATATTGTCAACATTGGACAATATATAATCATAAAAATTCTGATTAGTCAGATAAGCATATTTTATTACCTCGCCAAGTCCGGAAATCATTTCCCTTTTAGGAAGTGTTGTTAATAAATCGGAATCGATCAAAACAAATTTCGGCTGATTAAAAGCACCTATTATATTTTTTGTGTCGCCAAAATTTATTCCTGTCTTACCACCAACGGAACTATCAACAGTAGCCAATAGAGTTGTCGGAACTTGTACATATTGAACTCCCCTCGAAAATATTGCACCAGCAAAACCAACTATATCACCTATTATTCCTCCGCCGATTGCGATGAGTAATGTATCGCGAGTATATTCTTTATTCAATAACTCACTAAAAATTTTCTGAAGAGTATAAAATGATTTTAATCGTTCCGTTGCTTTGATAATAACAACATTTAATTTGCCGCGGTATGTTTTTGTTAAACGATTGATCTCAGATTTTCTGATACCATATAATTTTTCATCGATAACAAGCATTATATTTTTATTCAGTTTTAACTTTTCAACAATGTCAAAAAGCCTGTTAAATATATCATGCCCCAAATAAACATCGTAAGCATTATTTTCGATTGGGATTTTAATCTTTTTCATGAATATGCTTTCTAATAATTCTTTCTAATTTATCAACTGTAATTCCAATTCTTGTTTTGTCCGTATCGATAAAAAAATCAGCCGAGGAATAATATGGTTCTCTTTCTTCCAAGAGCTTAGTTATTCTATCAATAAAATCTTGCGGTTTTGCATTACCGGAAAGAACAAGATCACGGAATATCGGTCTGTCAATTTTATTTTTAATTCTTTGATAAATCATTTCCGGTGATGATTTCAGATAAACAATCTTTCCGGTCGATTTCATCAACTTTAAATTTCTTTCGCTTATTATTGTTCCACCTCCAAGAGAAAGAACCAAATTTTTATAACCGGAAAATTCTAGCAACAATTTATATTCAAGTTCTCTAAAATACTCTTCACCATCTTCTTTGAAAATATCAACGATCTTTTTCCCTTCGGCTTCTTCAATCACTTTATCCAGATCTTTAAAAGTCCATCCAATCACATTGGCCAGTATTGGTCCAATTGTACTTTTTCCGCTTGTCATAAAACCTGTTAAATATAATCGTTTTACTTTTGAACTCATATTAATATTTATTTGAAATTAAGTTGTAATGATAAGTATAAATATAAACTTTATAAAGAGGTCTATGTTTGATGATGCTCATAAAAAAAGCCGTGAATTTTTCCACGGCTCTTTTTAACACGAACAATCAATTAAATCTTATCTATAAAATTGATATCTATTATCAACTATTTCCGCTTCGTTTTTAACTTCCTCAATCCATTGTGAAAAGAGTGAAGATTTTTTCTGACTCAAAAGAGCAGTTCTTATAGTATTTTTCTGTAATGAAAATGCAGTAGAATCAAACTCTGTTCTACTTGTAACCCTTATAATAAAACTACCTCTGTTACCTTTGAATGGATCGGAAATTTTGTTAATAGGTAATTCCAATGCTTTTTGAGCAAATGCAAATTCACGACCCAAGCCAGGAATTACACCATTTGGTTTAAAGTTATTCACAGAAGCAACTTTTGCCTTAGGGTAAACTTCTTTTGCAACCATCAAATCATTGCCGTCACCAATTCTTTCACGAATCAGTTTTGCCAATTTAAATGTCGCTTCAGCTTTTTTCTCTCTGGTTACTTTATTTTTAAGAACAGTTTTGATCTCATCAATAGGTTGATAACCAGCTTCAATAATTTCTGAAATCAACGCTACAACATAACCGGATTGAAGTTTGAACACAGGACTTATATCGCCAACGCTGTTTTCAAATGTATAATGAACAAGTGAACTATTACTTCCTAATCCCGGGATAAATCCGACCTCTTTTTCGAAAGGAGGTGTTTCAACAATTTTGTAACCTAATGCAGTAGCTTCTTTTTCAAAACCGTTTTCATCAGCTAAATATTGGAAATCACTTGCATCATTATAAATCCTATCCATTGTTGTTGCAGAAGGAACTATTTTGTTCACAATACTTTCTACAACATATTTCTTATTAGTCTTGCCTGTGACTTTGATAATATGCCATCCAAACTGTGATTTAACAGGTCTCTGGACAACACCAACTTTACCTTTGAATGCAGCCTTCTCAAATTCCTTAACCATTTGACCTTTACCAAACCAACCCAAATCACCACCAAGTCTAGCACTACCGGGATCAGCAGATTTTTCCTTGGCTAACTGAGCAAAGTCTGCACCGTTTTTTAATTCTTTATAAATAGCCTTAGCTTCTTTCTCATCCTTAATAAGAATATGAGATGCTCTGACTAACTGATCTTTTGTTTTAATACTGTTAGAAACGAAGTAAACTATAAACTCTCCGTTTGCCATAACCGGACCAACAAAACTTCCTGGCTTAGCATTTACAATAAGATCTTGAGCCTCTCTTGGAATTTGTGATAACTGCAAAGTGTCTTTACTGTAAGGTTTATCAGAATAAATTTCTACGTAAGTTTTGAATGAGCTTGTGTCTTTCTTCGCCTTTTCAATTATTGCTTCAAGATTCTTTTTAATACCTACTGTGTCACCGTGAGAAGCAACAGTTGGGAAAAGGACATATTTAATTTTTCTTTTCTCAGCTACTTTGTAATCTTCTTTGTTTCTGTTATAATAATCTTTGATGTCTTCATCTGTTACAGTAATTACAGAGTCGCCAATTGTATTAATACCAACAAGAACATAATCAGCATTCATCTTGATATTATCGTCAGCAAATTTACGAGCAATTTCATCATCGGAAACAAAAGCCGATGCATTTATATAATTAGCTAACTTCTCTTGCAATAATTGTTGACGCACTTGGTCTTCAAGTTGAAGAACTGCTTCTTTGTTTTGGGGATTGAATATAGCAGCGTCATATGCTTGTCTGTTAAATTGACCAGTTGAATCTATAAAATATTGTGTAACCGATCGAGGAGGATTTGGGCCTAACAATACATCTCTTATCTCTTCAGGCGAAACAGTCAAACCATATTCTTTAATTTTTTGTTCCATCAATGTTTGGTTAACCAAATTATCCCAAACTTGATCTCTGAATTGTTCCATCTGACTTTCAGGAATTTCCTGTCCAGTCTGTTGAACTTGAAATTGTCTGTATCTATCAATTAAATTTGCATATTCTTGATACGTAACTTCCTTACCGTTTATTTCTCCAACATTATTACTTCTACCACCGATAACCTTTGAAAGATTTGAATCGGAAAGGACCATAAAAAGCACAAACAATCCACCTACCGTAATTATGAACCATGGAGCTAAACTCCTCATCTTGGCCATCATTCCCATAATAAACTAAACCTCCGACAATAACTATATTTTTAAAAAATTAAGACTTTAAATGTAGATAGGCTATAACTTAAAATCAATGTTTTTAATTAGTTACAAATTTATCCGGAATTTTATCAGACGCCACAAAGTTGATTGCAAGTATTAAACAAATAATGTAATTTGTTTAAAGTAATTCAAATGTGTTACTTTAATCTTTAATCGGTTTTATTTATAATTGATACAATCTTAACTCTGGTTAAAAAGTTTACATTATCATATATTATTTTTAATAACAAAAACACTCAACAAGCAAAGGAGTTAAAAATGCCTACAACAACTGATAATTTAAAAGAAGCATTCGCCGGCGAAAGCCAAGCAAATCAAAAATATCGTTCATTTGCCGATAAAGCAGAAAAAGACGGATTCCCTAATATTGCACGCTTATTCAGAACAACTGCAGAAGCTGAGAGAATTCATGCAGCCGGACATTTAAGAGCTTTAGACGGTGTCGGCTCGACAGTTGATAATCTACAAGCGGCAATTGACGGTGAAACTTACGAGTATCAAGAAATGTATCCGCCAATGGTGGAAAAAGCCGAAGAAGAAGGACACAAAGCCAAAACAATGTTTAAATATGCTGTTGAAGCGGAAGCTGTTCATGCAAAGCTTTATTCCTTGGCGCTTGAAGCTGCCAAACGTGGCGAAGACTTAACTGAAGTTGATTTTTATCTCTGCCCGGTTTGCGGATATATTGAGTTTGGTTCTGCGCCGGAAAACTGTCCTGTTTGCGGTTTGAAAGGCGAAAGATTTATTCAAGTATAAACTTTACATAACACATAACCACTTTATAGAGCGAATCTCCGATTCGCTCTTTTTTTAATTCACTACTTTCACTCGGCTAAAGCACATGACTGCAATTGGTATTTTATAATTGAATAAATTCAGTTAAATTCAACCTCCAAAAAATAAATATAAATTAAAAGGATATACGATGAAGGTAAAAATTATGATAATCATTGCAGCAACGCTTCTGCTCTCAGCATGTAGCGGTAACAAAGAGGGAAATCCATTACTCGAAAAATGGAATACCCCGTTTGAAACTCCACCGTTTGATGAAATTAAAAACGAACATTATCTGCCGGCTTTTAAGGAAGCAATAAAACTGCACAATTCCGAAATAGATAAGATTGTCAACTCAACAGAAGAACCGACTTTCCAAAATACAATTGAGGCTCTTGAATACAGCGGAGAATTGCTTACAAGAGTAAGAAACGTTTTTGGTGCGATGAGGAGTGCAATGAACAGCGATGAACTTCAAGAAATCTCAAAAGAAGTTATACCGATACTATCCAAACACAAAGACGATATAAATCTGAACGCCAAACTGTTTAGCAGAGTTAAAGCGGTTTATAACAAACGAGATGAATTAAACTTAACAACTGAGCAAAAAACTCTTCTGAACAAATACTATAAAGGATTTGTACGCGGTGGAGCCGACCTAAACGATAAGGGTAAAGAAAAGTTCAGAAACATCAATAAAGAACTTTCACTCCTGTCATTGAAATTCGGAGAAAATGTTCTTGCCGAAAATAATAAATTCGAATTGATAATCGATAACGAAGCCGATCTTGACGGACTTTCGGAAAGCATTAAGAGAGCGGCAGCAGAAACTGCGAAAGAAAAAGGTTACGAAAACAAATGGGTTTTCACAATCCAAAAACCAAGCATGATTCCATTCTTACAGTATTCAACAAACAGAGCTTTACGAGAAAAGATATACACCGCCTACTTTATGAAAGGCGACCACAATGATAAATTGGACAACAAAAAAATTCTTACAAAGATTGCTCTGTTAAGATTGAAAAGAGCCAACATGCTTGGATATAAAACTCACGCTGATTACGTGCTGGACGAACAGATGGCTAAAACACCAAAGAATGTTTATGACCTTTTGAATAAAGTTTGGAAGCCCGCTTTGGCAAGAGCGAAAACCGAGCGTGATGAAATGCAGAAGATGATAAGAGCCGAAGGAAACAACTTCAAACTCGAATCTTGGGATTGGTGGTATTATGCCGAGAAGATCAAAAAAGCAAAATATAACTTGGATGAAAACGAACTGCGCCCATACTTTGAAGTAAACAATGTAATAAACGGTGTATTCGGTTTAGCTACAAGTTTGTTCGGAATTCAATTTGTTGAAAGAGACGACATTCAAAAATATCATCCCGATGTAAAAGTGTTTGAGGTAAAAGAAGCGGACGGAAAACATATCGGAATTTTATACACAGATTACTTTCCGCGCGCAAGTAAACGCTCCGGCGCTTGGATGGATGAATTCAGACGCCAACATAAAAAAGACGGGAAAAT
>Ga0256913_10000297_pt1 | contig 24852 bp, 18 predicted proteins | sample Axial_MatmetaG_FD_185970 | JGI IMG/M metagenome (GOLD analysis project Ga0256913, IMG submission 185970) | Deep-sea worm associated microbial mat communities from Axial Seamount, Juan de Fuca Ridge, Pacific Ocean - Axial_Mat | ecosystem: Environmental > Aquatic > Marine > Oceanic > Microbial... | reverse complement strand
ATAAAGAAGCAATGGGCAAATACCTTTCTAAAGAGGCTTATAAGGCTGTGATTTCAGCCATGGACAAGAATCAAGCTATTGACAGAAAAGTAGCTGACAGCATTGCTTCAGGGATGAAAGCATGGGCAGTTGAAAGAGGTGCTACACACTATACTCACTGGTTTCAGCCTTTAACTGACGGAACGGCGGAAAAGCACGATGGCTTTATCGATTTCGGAGATAACGGGAATATCATCGAGGCATTCTCAGGAAAACTTCTTGCACAGCAGGAGCCTGACGCATCATCATTCCCGTCGGGAGGTATCCGTCAGACATTTGAGGCACGCGGTTACACTGCATGGGACGTCTCCTCACCCGCATTCGTTGTAGGGACCACTCTTTGTGTACCTACAGTATTTATCTCTTACACAGGTGAGGCACTCGACTACAAAACTCCCTTGCTTAAGGCTTTAGCTGCAGTTGACAAAGCTGCAGTAGGTGTTTGCCAGTATTTCGATAAGAACGTAACCAAAGTCCATTCTAACTTAGGTTGGGAGCAGGAGTACTTCCTGATCGACACTGCTCTTTACCAGGCCCGTCCCGACCTTGTACTTACAGGAAGGACCCTGATGGGACACTCATCGTCGAAAGACCAACAGCTTGATGACCATTACTTCGGATCAATTCCTGAAAGGGTATCCCAGTTCATGATCGAGCTTGAGATCGAAGCTCACAAACTGGGTATTCCGGTCAAGACCCGTCACAATGAGGTAGCACCGAACCAGTTCGAGATCGCTCCCATTTTCGAAGAAGCTAACCTGGCCAATGATCATAACCAGTTGATCATGGATGTGATGAAGCGTATTGCCCGTCACCATAAATTCGAGATCCTTTTCCACGAGAAACCTTTCGCAGGTATCAACGGATCAGGAAAACACAATAACTGGTCGCTTGGCACCAACACAGGAGTTAACCTGCTTGCGCCGGGTAAGAACCCTAAAGGTAACCTTCAATTCCTTACATTCCTTACCAACGTAATGGCAGCCGTTTTCAAGAACCAGGATCTTCTGAGGGCATCGATCCTTACATCATCGAACAGCCACCGTTTGGGAGCTAATGAAGCTCCTCCTGCGATCATTTCAATATTCCTTGGAAGCCAGATATCATCAATGCTTCAGAACCTTGCTGAAAAGATCACTGACCAGAAGATGACTCCGGAAGAGAAGACAGCTCTTAAACTCGGTATCGGCCGTATCCCTGAGATCCTTCTTGACAACACCGACCGGAACCGTACCTCACCGTTTGCATTTACCGGAAACCGCTTTGAATTCCGTGCTGTCGGTTCCTCTTCAAACAATGCTGCTGCGATCACTGCTCTCAGTGCTGCCCTTGCTGTTCAGCTGAAAGAATTCAAGGCTGATGTTGATGCAATGATAGAAAAGGGAGTTAAAAAAGATGAAGCTATCTTTCAGATGATCAAGAAACTGTATCTGGAGTCAAAAGCTATCCACTTCGACGGTGACGGTTACTCTGAAGAGTGGGTTGTTGAAGCTGCAAAAAGAGGATTATCGAACATTACAAGTGTTCCTGAATCACTCCTTAAATATCTTGAACCTGATTCTATTAAGTCTCTTGTTGAAAGTGGAGTAATGACGGAAAAAGAGCTTGAAGCCCGTGTGGAAGTTGAGCTCGAGAAATTCACCATGAAAGTGCAGATAGAAGCACGTGTATTGGGAGATCTTGCAATAAATCATATCGTACCTACTGCTATCAGATATCAGACATCTCTGATAGACAATGTTCAGGGAATGAGAGATCTTTTCCCCGAGGAGGAGTACAAGCAGCTTGCCAGTGCCCGCCTGGAATTGATCAAAGAGATATCAGAGCATATTTCATCAATCAAAGCAAAGGTGCATGAGATGATCGAGGCTCGTAAAGAGTGTAATATTATTGAAGATACAAGGGAGAAAGCTTTCGCTTATAACGAAAAAGTGCGTCCGTATCTTGATGATGTTCGTTCACACATCGACAAACTTGAACTTATCATTGATGATGAAATGTGGCCACTACCTAAATATCGTGAGTTATTGTTCACAAGATAAGATTTGGTTAAACGACCAAAAAAGATCCCATTGCACAGGCAGTGGGATTTTTTTTGATATAATATTTACTTAACAACTGCGTTTTAGAGAAAATAGTTATTTTTATCGGTATATTTTATCAAAAGCCCATGCAAAACACCACCCGCTTTATTTTACTTGCATTCACAGCCATTGTCCTTCTGTTTTCACAAGGCTGTTCAATAGGCAATAAGTACGCTGCGGGTATGAAGGCATATAACATTGGTGAATACACAAGGGCCGTTCCCCTGTTAAAAAAAGCATATTCGAAAGAAAAAAACAAATACACAAGAGGCGAAATATCATTTTTCCTTGGCGAAAGTTATCGATTCATCAATCAACCTGTAAAAGCTGCTTCAGCCTACTCCAGAAGTGTCAGATATAAGTATGAAAACCCTGAAGCAGAACTGTTCATGGCACAGAGTTACCTTAATGCAGGAAAATACGATAAGGCACTTGAAGCATTTCAGAGTTACTACGATAAATTCCCTCTTGAGAAAAGGGCCCGTGACGGTATCAGGTCATGCAAGCTTGCAATGAACGATTCCATAAAAAATCCTTATATCATCACAAAGATGAAGGTGATAAATTCCAAATACAGCGATTTTTGTCCTGTCTATGGAGGAACAGAATTTGATCAGATCTACTTTACGTCGATGCGTACTGACAAGAAGAAGAGAAAGCGCAACCGCATTACCGGTCAGGGGGGAGCGGACATCTATTTCACCCACATTGATGCCAAAGGCAACTGGACTAAACCTGAAGCGATGAAAGACCCGATCAATACAGAGTTTGACGAAGGAACGGGTAGTCTTACGGCCAACGGGAAAGAGATGTTCTTCACACGTTGTCGTTACGAGAAGGAAGAGGCAACAGAACCTGAGATCTATTCCATGACCCGTGCCGGTGGTAAGTGGTCGGAGCCCGTATTGGTTCAGTTAGGCATCGACTCTGTAATGATGGCACATCCGGCAATTTCGCCCGATGGCACAGTCCTCTATTTTGTCTCTGACATGCCGGGAGGTTATGGAGGTAAGGATATTTGGAAATCAACTAATTCAGGAGGCGAGTGGAGTGTTCCCGAGAATATGGGCCCCGACATTAACACGGCCGGAGACGAGATGTTCCCCTATGTCAGATCTGACGGCACTTTATATTTCTCCTCCGATTCCCACGTGGGATACGGTGGTCTGGACATCTACAAAGCAGTACAGAAAGAGATAGCAACAGGAATGATATGGGATGTGATCAATTTAGGCCCGGGAATAAATACTTTTGCCGATGACTTTGGCATTGTGTTCAAAGGCACCCTTGACGAAGGATTGTTATCCTCTTCAAGAGGAAGCTCCCGTGGTATTGACAACATATTCTCATTTGAACTGCCAAAAGTAGAGTTCTCTCTTGAGGGCTCAGTGCTCAGTAGCAAAACGAGTAAACCGATAAAGGGCGCATATGTCAGACTTATAGGAACCGACGGAACGAATATAAAACTAACGATACAGGAAGACGGCGAGTTTAGCATGAAACTTAAGCCTGCAACTGAATACGTACTGCTTGTTGCTGCTAAAGGATATTTCAACCATAAAGAGAAATTCTCTACTGTCAGTCAGACAGAGAGCAAAATTTACAAGTACGACATTGACCTTCTTCCAACAGAAACGGCAATAATGCTCCGTAACATTTATTTCGATGAAGGAAGTTATAAACTGCCTGAAGGAGCAAAGCCTGAATTGAACAGGTTACTGAGAATACTTAAGGATAATCCGACAATGAAGATAGAGATCGTTGCACATTCCGACGACAAGGGTGATGAAACGGAGAATCTGGTATTATCTCAGAAAAGAGCGGAAGCAGTTATGAATTACCTGATAAAGAACGGGATTCCCCAAGGTAACCTTTCATCGAAAGGATACGGGGGTTCAAAACCGCTGGTAGTAGACCGGAATTTGGCAAGTGATTACCGTTTCCTTAAAGACGGTGACATTCTTTCCCCTGAATTTATCAAACGGCTGAAGCGAAGTAATCAGGCCATAGCACATAAACTGAACCGCCGGATAGAATTTAAGATAGTGGAGTAACCAACAATTATTCGGGAAAGCATATCTTTGCCTGCCTCATCTCTTCAATAAAACACTTTAGCCTTTTAACTCCGGCACCTTGATCAAAAAGCCGGATAATTTAATTTGACAATGTCTATTACAGGCTCAGATCAAAAGAACTCCCGATGAATTGCGCTGATCGCCGTATCCCTGTCGGATGAGGCAACAATGAAGTATGTAGCTACGGACGAAGCTCCAGAAACGATCATGCGAATGTTGATATTCTCACGAGCCAAAGCAGAAAAGATACGCCCGGCAACACCCGGATGTTCAAGAAGCCCCTCACCCACTGTGGCTATTGTTGAAAGTTGCTCGATAGCTTCTATCTCGGTAATGGCACTTAAACCCAATCTTTCGATGACCCTGTAAGCCCGTTTTATGTCCTTTGCCGAAAGCAGGAGATTAATCGCGATCTGACTTGTGATGACTGACTTGATGTTAATCCCCGCGTGGTCAAGTGCCCCTGACACCTTGGCAAGCACACCTCTCTTCACACCCACACCGGCACCTCTAAGTTTCAGTACACAAAAATCATCACTGTAAGTTACGCTTTTGATCACACCGTCGGCGACCGTACCGCTGCCTTGTACTTTTGTACCACAGGCGATCTCACCTTTAAAAGTATTAATATTGAGTATCCTTACAGGGATAGCTGTCTCTTTCAACGGCTCCACTGTCCTCGGGTGAAGTATGCCGGCACCAAAATATGAAAGCTCGGCAGCCTCGGTATAAGTCAGACTTTTTATCAGAACAGGTCTCTCCACCAGTTTTGGATCAGCACTCATAAAACCGTCAACATCTTTCCATACATCAAGAGACTCAGCATCAAGGCACCGTGCCAGTGCAGCAGCCGAGTAATCACTTCCTCCCCTGCCAAGCAGAGTGACCTTACCCTCGGCAGACACCCCGTAAAATCCCGGGACCACATACACCTTCTCTCCCGACAATCTTTTCTTTACCCCCGATTCCGCCCTCCTGTAATCCACTGTTGCATTCCCGAACTCTCCGTCAGTGATGAGAAGCATATCCTCAGGAAGGGCCTCCTCCGCATCAATGCCGCTGTTTTGAAGTATCGCAGCAAGCAAAAGCGAACTTAACCGCTCACCGTAACTAAGTATTACATCCTCAACGAACTCAGGCACCTCACCTATATAATGGATCCCGGTAAGATAACGTTTCAACTCCGAAACCCTTTGTTCAACAGCAGCCATAGTTTTTGAAGCGATCTCACTATCGGTAAAATGCTCTTTTATCACCTCCTCTTTCATCGACAAAAGAAAATCGGTCAGGGAGCTTATCTCTCCCTCATCTTTTTTAACAGCTTCGAGCGATTTTATCAGCCTGTTGGTTATTCCGTAAAATGCCGAAACAACAATGACCATAGGCCTGTTGTAAACCTTGATCACACGCACAAGCTTTAAAATATCCTTTTTTTTCTTAAGGTTTGACCCGCCAAATTTGGCTACTATCTTTTTCATCCGTTAACAAATTTGTTCCTTTTACTGCCGGACAGAACCTGACATCACCATTCACGTAAAGTGATGATGCCATTCTCCAAAGCTTTAAAAACGCGCAAAGCTACTGTTAAACATCTTAATCTCAAAACAAAAACAACGGTTCTGCTTTTTTATGAATGATCTCATCCTGCTTCCCTGTCATCAGATCAAACAACAGGCCGGTACCCTCTTCAGCCATCTTTTCCAGAGGTTTTGTTACATAAATAATCTCCCTTTGTACAACATCAAACGAAGGATGATACCCGAAGCTGCCAACAGCAACATCCTCAAACCCGGGCATATCCTGCCCTTTCAGGATTTTAAGAGCCTGAAAAGCCAACAACGGTGTTTCAAAAAAGACTGCATTGATCCCTTTTTTTGCAATGGATAAAAGATGTTGCTTCATTTTTTTCTCATCAAACTGATCGTTCAAAAGAAATAAACGGTCATCTTTCATCGAGAAACGTTCGATATAATTCTCGTGAAAACTCTTCTTGACATTTTCATTACGCTTCGACAGACCCACATATCCCATAGTTCGCCTGCCACGCGGATACCAGTAACCTATGATCTTTTTAACTCCGGCATCGGCATCGATCGTTACCGACGAATGATCCTCTGAAAATTCACCAATAGAAACCAACGGGATCTCCACATCCGTAACATTAAACATCCTGTCCCCCCGCGAAATATACAATACGCCGTCAACCTTTCTTTCCGTCATCTCAGGAAGCAGTTTACCTCTCTTTTCTTCATCATTTCCCGAAATGCCAAGAACCATCTGATACCCGGCAGCAAACAACTCCTGCTCAATAGCTCCTACAAGTATTGAATTGTCATGATCCTTCATATCAGGAACGATCACGCCAACGGTCATACTCTTTCCCATCGAAAGGTTACGGGCAAGGATATTCGGTTTGTAATTGTTTTCTGCAGCAAGATTGAGGACACGCCTTTTAGTGGAACTGCTTATCTTGTACCTGTCCGACTTTCCGTTCAGGATCAACGAAACCGTTGTTTTACTTACTCCTGCAAGACGGGCTAACTGAAGAAGAGAAATGCTTTTCATTACTAAATCTGTTTAGTACAACAAAACTAATCAATTGACACATTTAATGCAAACACTTGTCAAAATTAGAATTGAATTATTCCCAAATAATAATAACTTCGTGATGGAAAAATTTCTTTAATTCAACTATCAAAACCTATCCAGATTATGAACTTTTTAGAAGCAAAAAAGGTCGTAAAAAAATTCGCTAACCATACGGCACTTGACAGGGTTGACATGGAAGTGCCTGAAAATTCAATTTACGGCCTGCTCGGACCTAACGGAGCGGGGAAAACCACACTTATCAGGATCATCAATCAGATCACGGGGCCTGATGAAGGAGAGATATTCTTTAACGGCCGACCTTTACAACCCGACGATGTACACCATATCGGATACCTGCCGGAAGAACGCGGACTGTACAAAAAAATGAAAGTCGGCGAACAGGCCATTTACCTTGCCCGCCTTAAAGGGTTGACAAAAAATGATGCGCTAAAAAAACTCAAATACTGGTTCGAAAAATTTGAGATACAGGAATGGTGGGACAAGAAAGTTGAAGAGCTTTCGAAAGGAATGCAGCAAAAGATACAATTCGTTGTTACTATCCTTCATGAACCGAAACTTCTGATCTTCGACGAACCTTTCAGCGGTTTCGACCCTATAAACACCAAACTTCTTAAAGAGGAGATACTTAAACTGAAAGAAAAAGGAGCAACAATTCTTTTCTCCACTCACAACATGGAGTCGGTGGAAGAACTGTGTGACCACATCACCCTGATCAACAACTCAAGAACGATCCTGCATGGCGCCGTTGACCAGATAAAGCAAAATTTCAAAGACAACATCGTTGAACTTACTTTCACAGGAGATGAAAGCCTGTTACAATCGAAACTAATTGAGCCGTTCAGGCTGCGCAATACGATAAATCTCAACAGCCACACCAAAGCTTTCATTGAATTAGGCGATACCGGTAACATCAATCAGTTATTGAAAATACTCGTAAATGACATTGAGATAAACGGCCTCACAGAACTTCTGCCGAGCATGAACGAAATATTCATAAAGGTTGTGAATGAAAGCAATCAGACTGTTCATGCCGATGCCGTTAATGCATAAACACCTAAACATTTAACTAACCTGAAACAGATCAGATCATGAGTAAAATAGGATTAATCATAAAAAGGGAATACACCACCAGGGTAAAAAAGAAAAGTTTTATCGTAATGTCGATAATCGGGCCTCTGCTGTTCGCGGCAATGTTTGTGCTGCCTGCCTGGTTATCCTCCATGGGAACTACCTCAAAAAAGAACATCGCTGTTATCGATGAGACCAACAAGTATGCAAATGTCCTGACCGATACCGAATCACTGAACTTCACCATGCTGCAAAGTGACAAAGAAAAGAAGATACGGTCGAATTACAAGGATCTGGGTTATGATGCTTATGTTGTGATAAGCGACGACCTTCTGAAAGATCCGGATGCGATAAAGATCTACTCCGATGCCCCGGTGACCATCGATATGAAACAGCACATAAAAAGAGACTTTGAGAAATTCCTTGAAAAAGAAAAACTTGAATCCTTCAACATCGACGGGCTGGATAACATCATTTCAAACATCAACAACACAACAGTTCATATATCTACGATCAAATTGGGAGAACACGGTTCTGAGAAGGAGAGTTCAACAGAGCTGACAATGATAGTAGCAATAGTTTTTGCAATGCTCATCTACTTTTTTGTACTGATGTACGGGACACAGGTCATGCGTGGTGTTGTTGAAGAGAAAACAAACCGGATCATTGAGGTGATAATCTCCTCGGTTAAACCATTCCAGCTGATGATGGGAAAAATAATCGGCATTGCGATGGTGGCGCTCACACAATTCCTGCTTTGGGTGGTTTTTACAATCATAATAATTACAGGGATCAAATTCGCGCTATTCCCTAACGGAGAAATGCCTACCAGGATGGACAACCAGATAGAAATGGTACAGGCATCAGGCGGGCAAAACACGAATGTTGCACAAAACTCCGATTTTGCCGATGAATTCACTAAGATCATGAAAAAGGCTAACAGCCTTGATCTGCTTGGCTCGGTACTTGCATTTTTCTTTTTCTTCATTGGCGGATATCTTCTGTATGCAGGCCTTTACGCAGCAGTGGGAGCCGTGATCGACAATGAAACTGACAGTCAGCAATTCGTGATGCCGATAATCATGCCGTTGATACTTTCCATTTACATCGCCATGGTGGCATTCCGCGCTCCCGACAGCGATATCGCCTTCTGGTTTTCGATGATACCGTTCACCTCTCCTATTGTAATGATGGCAAGGATACCTTTCCAGATTCCTACATGGCAGGTCTTCCTTTCAATGGCAATCCTGGTGGCTAGTTTTATTTTCACCACATGGTTTGCTGGCAGGATATATCGTACAGGCATTTTGATGTACGGCAAAAAAGTTACCTACAAAGAGATATGGAAGTGGTTCAGATATTCAGGAAAATAAAAAACTCAATTTAATTATTCAATGCGAGTAGCAGTAATCGACATCGGGACTAACACTATTAACCTGTTAATTGCCGATACACGTCAGGACAATTCATACAACATCATTCTGGAAACGGCTTATCCGGCAAAGCTAGGGAAAGGTGGAATTGCTAACAAACAAATTCTGCCTGACGCAATGGAGAGGGGTATGACCGCACTGAAGATCCACCTGCAAACCATAGAAAGATACCATGCTGAAAAGGTAGTCTGCCTTGCAACATCGGCCATGAGGGACGCCACGAACAGCAGGGAGTTCATGCAAAATGTGCATGATGAGTTCGGTCTTGACATTAGGATCGTTGACGGTAAAAAGGAAGCTCAGCTTATTTTCGACGGAGTAAAACAGGTAACCCCGATAGGGAAACAGCCTGTCATTATCCTCGATATCGGGGGAGGCAGCAATGAGTTGATCATCGCAAACAGTGACGGTGTGATATGGAAACACAGCTTCAACCTGGGAGTGGCCAGGCTTCTTGACATGTTCCGGCCATCCGACCCTGTAACTAAAGATGAGATCAAAGCCCTGGAAGGACATTTCCGCAAAGAGCTGAAACCATTGTTCGATGCCGTAAAGGAACAGCCTGTGGAAACACTGATAGGTGCCAGCGGCTCGTTCGACACAATTGCTGCAATGATTGCCGCTGAGTATCATCCCTATTTCGACATCATGCTTGCCACTACGTATCACATCCCTTTAAATTATTTTCACGAATTGAACCGTAAACTGCTGAAGTCATCTTACAAAGAGCGGCTGAAAATGAAAAAAATGGTAATTCACCGTATAGATACGATTGTTTTAGCCGGTATTTTTATTAACTTCATACTGCGGGAGCTAAACATAAAAGAGGTTTGGCAGTGCTCATTTGCACTTAAAGAGGGAACTATTTACCAATTAATTCACAATCAACTTTAACTAATACCATGTCAAGTATCCTGGTAATCGATGATCAACGAAGCATCAGAAACACGCTGAAAGATATTCTTGAATACGAAAAACATGAAGTGATCGCAGCAGAAAACGGCGAAGAAGGCATTGAGATGTACGAATCAGAAAAACCGGATGTTGTCCTGTGTGATATAAAAATGCCTAACATGGACGGCATGGAAGTTCTGGAAAAGATAATGTCGATGCCGCATGATGCACCTGTGATAATGATCTCGGGGCACGGAAATATCGACACTGCTGTGGAAGCAATAAAAAAAGGTGCTTACGACTTCATCGAGAAACCTCTTGACCTGAACCGGTTACTGGTAACAGTCCGGAATGCCATAGAGAAGAAAGACCTGGTAGTAGAAACCAAAATACTGAAACGTAAGGTCAGCAAAACCTATGACATGGTCGGGGAATCTGAAGCCATTCAAAAGGTCAAGGAGATGATCGACAAGGTGGCAGGAACAGATGCGAGAGTGCTGATAACAGGCAGCAACGGAACAGGGAAAGAGCTTGTTGCCCGCTGGCTTCATGAGAAAAGCAACCGTGCCGAAGGCCCTTTTGTTGAAGTGAACTGTGCCGCCATACCGTCAGAACTTATTGAGAGTGAACTTTTCGGCCATGAAAAGGGCGCTTTTACATCTGCCATCAAGCAGCGTAAAGGGAAATTCGAGCAGGCTAACGGAGGCACGATCTTTCTGGACGAGATAGGCGATATGAGCCTTGCAGCTCAGGCAAAGGTGCTTCGTGCTTTGCAGGAAAATGTGATCAGCCGTGTAGGCAGCGACAAGGAGATAAAAGTAAATGTGCGGGTACTGGCAGCAACGAATAAGAACCTCAAGGAAGAGATCAAAAAAGGAAACTTCCGCGAAGACCTTTACCACAGGTTAAGCGTGATCCTCATACATGTTCCTTCGTTGAACGAACGCAAAGAAGACATTCCACTGCTTGCCCGGCACTTCAACGAACTGATAAGCAACGAGCTGGGCATTGCACCAAAAGAGATCGATGATTCCGCCATCAAAGCTTTGAAAGAGATCAACTGGTCAGGGAACATACGCGAGTTCCGCAACGTGATCGAAAGGCTGATCATTCTTTGCAACGAAAAAATAACAGCTGATGATGTGGAAGCCTATGCAAAACCCATTGCATAGATCAATCCTGTAAAAGTAAAGGTTGCCATGCGAAAAGAGAAGGACTACATCGGAGAAAAAGAGATACCGGAGAATGCCCTGTACGGAATTCATTCGTTGAGGGCAAAAGAGAATTTTCCCGACACAACTCCTTTCCACATCGAATGGTACAAAGCTATGGGAACGATAAAGCAGGCATGCTACATCACTTACCGGAAATTCAAACAGGCAGTCAACGAAAAATACGAAGCAGGAAAACTTCCCCACAGGTTTATTGACGATAAGGTAATTTCTGCCCTTGAAAGATCTGCTGCCGATGTTGGCTCAGGAAAATATTTCGATGAGTTCATTGTCCCCGCCGTTCAGGGAGGTGCAGGGACATCGATAAACATGAACGTTAACGAGATAATCACCAATTCAGCCCTGCTGTCCCTCGGTGAGAAACCCGGCAACTATAACCTCATCGATCCAATTGAACACGCAAATGTTTTTCAGTCGACGAACGACGTTATCCCAACAGCACTGAAAGTAGCGGTAATGAGGTTACTGGATGATCTTGAGGAAGAGATAAACAGACTGAGAAAAGCCATAGAATCGGTTGAAGGAAAAACCCGGAACGTGATCAGGCACGGATACACACAAATGCAGGAAGCGGTGCCAACTTCATTCGATAAACTGTTCAGCAGTTTCAACAATGCCCTTTCGCGCGACTGGTGGCGTGTTTCAAAATGTTTCGAACGCATCAAGGAAGTTAATCTGGGAGGCGGAGCTGTCGGTACCGGTTTGTCAATCCCGCGTTTTTTCATCCTTCAGGCCGTTAGTGAACTTCAGAAATTAACGGACCTGCCGGTAACACGCGGCGAAAACCTGCCTGACACAACATCAAATCTAGACTCGTTAGTTGAGGTACACTCCATACTGAATGCCCATGCCGTTAACCTTGAGAAGACAGCCTCCGATATGCGACTGCTTGGTTCCGATCTGTTTAAACATAAAAACATTAAACTGCCGGCAAAACAAGTTGGCAGTTCGATAATGCCGGGAAAGATCAATCCGGTGATTTCAGAATACGTGATCAGCGTTTCGCATAAGGTCTATTCAAACAACCAACTGATAACCCAACTTGCGGGACAAGGCTGTCTTGAGCTAAATGCATACATCCCCGTGATCGGACATGCTATGCTTGAAACACTGAAATTACTTATTTCGGCAAACAAAACTCTTACCGGGAACTTATTCTCCGGAATTGAAACACCGGAAGCAGAAGATACATTCGGGGAGGTTTCTTTAAGCCCGTCGATAGTAACAGCCCTGATCCCCTACATAGGGTACAACAAAGCCTCCGAACTCGCAAAAAAGATGCAGTCATCCGGAAAAAATGTCTTTGATGCTAACAGGGAATTAAATCTGATAGAAGAAGAAAAACTGAAACGTATCTTGTCTCCTGAGGCTTTAATGAAGCTTGGATACAGTATTGACGACATACTCTCTTGATAAAAAAACCTTCCGTGTTCTTTTAAAATCCTCAGTTTTTTATATTTTTATACACCGATTAACCGGTTTTTAACCTGACCAAAACTCATATTCACTGGATGAATAACCCGGTAACGTTCAAATACAACTTATCAAATCCCGGTTCAGCAAGCTGCATGCTGGACATAAACGGCAACGCCGTTGATTTAAACATTTCCAATGCAAGTAGTCCCATAACCGATCTTTTGAGGGGCATGGTATCTATGATATTTGAACCCTCTCACATTTGGGGTGAAGAAAACGTTCAGGTGATAGAATGGTACGGTGAAGAGAAAAGTTACAAATGGATTTTTTCTACCGGTAACGGGGAAGTGGCACACATAAAGATAGTTGAGTATTCCGACATTTTTGATTCTTCAACGGAAATAACAAGGCTGAACGAAGTCTGCTCATCCATTGACTTTTATTCGGGCATAGTAACTGAGCTGGACAGGTTCATTAAAGAAACAGGATTATTGAACTACGAACAACAGTGGCAGAATGATGAATTCCCGTTAACCTATTTTTTGATCCTGAAAAAGTTCCTTGTTGAAAAAGGCCTCTGGACAGGCACGTCAAACAAACCCGGCATACTCGAGAACGAAATGGATATTCTTTTTTTATGATATTTTTAGGTGCATTCGTTTTTTAAAGGATATTAATATAAACAGGGCTTTGCTAATGAAATGTATGTTTTCGGCATCTTCATAAACATCAATTCATTTCCTAATACCTGAAACTAAAAACTGACAATCATATTAACATAAATTACATATCTATGAAAACATTATCAGGCATAATCTTACTAATGGGGATCCTTGTTCTTTCCACATCGTGCGACAGATCGGAAACGCTCAGCATCAATGGATGGACTGTGGACATTAACCCGTCGAAAGGAACGTTAAGTTTCGCAAATGAAGAACTGGGAACTGTTCTTAATGATGTGAACCTTGTTGTAAAGAACCATAAGGATGTAAGGCTTAAACGCTGGTCATACAAGTTAGAAAACGGCATTCTGAGCATAACCACAAAAAGACCTAAGTCGAAATGGTCAGTCACGGTAAATGAAACCGGTATTGATTTCTCCACCGACATCTCAAATGCAACGGTATCAGCTGTTGCCCCTGCTCCCGAAAAAAGAATACCTGCGAGGGTTGCCGAACAAGACAATGACGTAATGTATACGCAGATGGGTTTCGTTTCAGCTACCAACATCCACAATCTGTTCGACATGAAAACTGACATCATGATCAGATTCCCGCAAAACAGTGATCTGACAAGAAACGAAGATGACCCTGCAATGATGAATGTTACTTTTAATCCTGTACAGGGTAACGATGTGACATTGGTCCGTAATTACTACGATGAAGTTGTAGGATTGTCAAAATACGACATCAAGGATTACAAACCTCAATACTCACCTATCTCTGACAGGTTCAAGACAGCTCCCACAGGATGGAGCAGTTGGTACTGTTACTATATGAGCCCTACGGAAGAAACACTTTTTAAAGAAACTGACGCCATTGCCGAAAAACTGAAACCGTACGGAATAAAATATATCCAGCTTGATGCCGCATACACAAGGGGTGATTCGGCAAACTGGCTAGAATGGTTCAAAGGGCTCTATCCTGGTGGCGGTAAGGCATGGTTCGACCATGTTATTTCCAAAGGTTTTATCCCGGGACTGTGGATGAATATCTACGGAGCTAATTACGAAAACCCTGCAATGTCAGACACGAAATATCCTGAAAATTTTTATCTGAGAGACAAAGACGGAAAACTTTCGGGTGTTTGCTGTTCGGCTGACAAGACAGTTAAACGACTTGACTACACCAATCCCGCGGTGTTTGAGAAGCACCTGAAACCACTGTTCGAAACTCTTGTAAACGATTGGGGGCTCGGATATGTTAAAGCCGGCGGATGGGGTACCTGGATGGACTTTTTCGAAAAGAACAAAGAGAATGCTTTCAACCCAAAAATGAACAGTCGTGAAGTTTATCGTAAAACACTGGAAACAGTACGTAATGCTCTGGGAGATGACGGCTACCTGCTCGGATGTGCAATGCATGAGATAGGTGTTGGCTTTGATTATTTCGACGGTTCCCGCACAGGAGGTGATGATTATGCAAGCTGGTACGGAAAGAACCACTGGTCAGGAGGAATGCATACATTCTTCAATTCACTTTTCGGGGCAAATTATCTTAACGGTATTACGTGGTGGTCCGATCCTGATGATGTAATGGTACGTGACCCTCTTACAATGGATGAGGGTAAAACCATTGTGAGTACAATTTCTCTCGCGGGACAGGCTTTCGTTTTCTCTGACTTTGTGGCCGACTTCTCAAAAGAGCGCCTTCAAAAGTTCCTTAAAAGTGAATACAACATCGGCTGGGCCAAAAATTATCCTGACCTGGTAAAGCCCCTGCCCGACGAGAAACTTGAACTTTACAGAAAAACAATGCCTGCAATGCCGATCAGGGCTATGGACCTTTATCCGTTCAAAACAAAGGCCAAATGCTGTCCTAAACCCAAATCATTCCCCAAAGCTCTTGATCTGAAAGTTAATGCAGCCACAGGACAATACGATGTAGTTTCTATCTACAACTGGAACGACAATGATTCAGTAAATACAATCGACCTGTACAGCGACCTGGGACTTGTAAAAGACGGAAAATATGTTGCATTCGATTTCTGGAACACAAAAATGGTTGATGTCTCAACAAACAAAGTCGGGCAGGTAATTCCCGCTCACGGAACCCTCACACTCATCATCCGTCCCGAAACGGAACATCCGCAGGTTATGGCCACATCAAGGCACATATCCTCTGCATACAGCATCAGGTTCAGTAAATGGGATGAAGATACAAAGACAGTCAGTGGTAAGTCTCAAATTGTTCCGGGTGATGACTACATCCTTTATGTTTATGTCCCCGACGGCTATGACACTAAAAATATAAAAGTTAATTCATCGGCAGAGAAGATCACTGTAAAACAAACAGACCCCGATCTATTGGCAATACATTTTAACAGCAATGAGGAATCCCTGACATGGAGCATTCATTTTTAAGAGATAACTAAATCGTTTAGTAATAGTATGCAAGATCCTCCTAAGGAAAGCTTCAGGAGGATCTTTGTTTTATAAAGAACACAAAAACATAACTACGTAATTTCAGGTATTAATGTTAATTGTGTAACTTTACTAAAGAATGACAACATTTACCAAAAAATGAATACTATCGTTGTACTCACGGGAGCAGGAATGAGCGCAGAAAGCGGGATTAAAACTTTCCGCGACATGGGAGGTATGTGGGAACAGTATGACGTTATGGAAGTGGCCAGCCCTGAAGGATGGGCAAAACATCCTGAAGTTGTACTTGAGTTTTACAATCAACGAAGAAAACAACTTTTCGAAAGTAAGCCGAACAAAGGACACCTTGAACTTGCCGGAATGGAGAAAGATTTTAACATAAAGGTAATCACTCAAAACGTTGACGATCTGCATGAAAGGGCAGGAAGCACAAATGTTCTCCACCTGCACGGCGAACTGAAAAAAGTACGCAGTACGGCAGACCCAAACCTCGTTTACGAACTGGATCACTGGGAACTGAAATTGGGCGACAAATGCGAACTGGGCTCACAACTACGTCCGCATGTAGTTTGGTTCGGAGAGCCTGTACCTGCCATTGCCGATGCGGAAAAGATCGTCAGGACAGCCGACATTTTTGTTGTTATCGGCACATCGCTCAATGTGCATCCTGCTGCAGGACTTCTGTGGGAGGTCCCTGCCGGAGTACCGGTTTACCTGATCGATCCGGGTGATATGAACATAAACAGAAGTTTAAATGTTACACATATTAAAAAGAAAGCCTCAGAAGGCATTGTTGAACTCAAATCTTTACTGAACCTATGAAATCATTTACCAAACTTATTTTACCTCTGATATTTTTTCTTTTTTCGGCAACTGTGTTCTCCCAGAATTTCCATGCCGGGCCTAAAGCAGGACTCGATTTTACACAACTTGACGGTGACGGATACGGCGGATATCACAAAGTTGGCCTGAATCTCGGAGCATTCGTTTACAGGACTATCAGCCAAAATCAGAGGTGGGACCTCCAGTTTGAGATCGAATACATTCAGAAAGGATCACGAAAAACTCCTGATTACAAAACCGGAGATTTAGATGACTACAAGCTTACCTTAAATTACATTCAGATCCCTCTCATTGCAAGATACAACATGCGCCACGTTTCACTGGAAAGCGGGTTTTCTATCGGAACACTTTTATCAAGTAAGGAGATATTCAACGATACAGAAGGCGGCAACCCTTTCAAGTCAATGGAATTTTCCATCATTTTCGGCATCAACTATCACTTTAACCCTAAACTCTGGATCAATGGCAGATATACTGTTTCACTTGCCAGAGTCAGAGAGCCGTTCAACGGAGAAATCCCTGTTTATGATCCGAATGATCTTTGGGACTGCCGCAAACCCGGACAGTACAACAACGTTTTAGTGTTCAGCCTCTATTATGCCTTCGGAGGGGAACATAAACTATAATATGTCATAAAAAACAAAGACATACAAAATTTACTATCTTAAATTGAGCACAATTAAAGTTCGGAATTTATTCGAACTTTAATTATCTTTGTTCAAAACATATTATTGTGGATCTAATAAACAAGAATAAGTTAGAGCGATTAAAAAGGAAAAATCGTGGTAATAAAAAACTTGAAAAAGCGGTAGATTCACTCATAACTGAGATTGAACAATCAAATTGGAAAACTCCGATTGAGTTGAAAGAAGCAAGACCGGATGCCGATATTGTTCACAGTGATGGTTTTTATTTCTTTAACCTCAATATTCACCGGACAATGATACTAATTGAATTTGATGAAGATGGTGAAGCTACTGTTGTTTGGGCCGGATCCCATCAGGAATATGAAAAAACTTTTAAAAACAATAAAAGCACAATTAAAAAGTGGCTTCGTGATAATGAATGGATTTAATAATTAAGGAGGAGGCAGAAATGAAAGAGATAAAAAATATTAGAGAAATTAAGAGTATTAAAAAGTTAGATACCGAATATGACTTGCAAAAAGCATTATTACTGGATCGGAAATTACGTTTAATGATAAAAAAAGATGAAAGCCTAAAGCCCATTCGAAAAAAATTAAGAAAACTAATTAAAGACTATGAGGATAAACATTGGTCTGATAGTTCTAAAATTACTGACCGGCAATTCCTGGATGCAGAAAAAGCGGAATATGATGTTAATAACGAACGGGAATTTATCAGGCAGCGTAAAGATATAATACTCAAAAAACTTAAAAGTTTAGACATGAATCAACAAGAACTTGGTCAGCTTTTAGGGCATGGGAAAACATATATTTCTGAACTTATGAATGGTGTTTCAAAGTTTTCGCTAAAAGATTTGTTAATCATTCATCATGTTTTGAAAATTGATCTGGAAAAATTAATACCTCCTTTTTTACAAAACGAAACAAAGGAAAATATCAAACAATCAATCTTAAAATTAAACAACCCCAAACTAAGAAACCACAGAACGATATTTTCATAAAAAAGATCCACCCTAAATTGGAGTGAATCTATTCCTGTTTACACAATTCTTAGAATAGTGTCAATAGTGAATATCCCGTCAAACATTCTCCAGAGCAGCTTTCAGCTTTGCCTGTATTTGACTGGCAATATCCCCCATTTCAGCATTGTCCACCCCTTGCATGGCAGATACCGGATTTACTACTGCTACTCTTGTCGAATGTTCTGAGGTTTGCTGAACAACAACGTTGCACGGCAACATGATACCGATGTTTGATTCCGCTTTTAATGCCTGGTATGCAAATGGCGGATTACAAGCCTCCAGGATCGTATAATTGCGAAAATCAACCCCTAACTTTTCTTTCAGTGTATTTTGCATATCGATCTTTGCAAGTACTCCAAAACCTTCTTTTTATAACTCCTCTGTTATCCTTTCAACAGCTTTTCCGAAAGGATAGTCTGTATCTTTTTCAAAATAATAGTTCATGACCTCTGTTTTTAGTTTTATTAATGATATAAAGGTACTGAAAATAAAGTGTAACCGGGTTGCAAAAACATACAACAACTCAGTTCCCGTTCTCTAATCCGGTTTTCACCCGGTATACACTTCCCACATTGGAAACATAGATTATTCCGTCACCGGGATAGATCGTTCTGCCGTATTCTGATATGATCTTCACAACCGTATCAACATCTTTTTGCCCTACCACCATTTCCAGTTTTGCTATCTCACTGTCAGTGACCGAATATTTACGAGACACAAATGCATTCTCATCCTGAAAATTTCCAGTCCCTTCTGCCGCTGAGATGGTCATATTTGCAAACCCGGCATTTTTCAGACTTGTCACTATCTCATTTACTTTATTCGGTCGTATAAAAGCTTTAATCTCTTTCATTGTAATAATTTTTAATGTTCATGCTCAGTCTCTTCTTTTTTCAGATCGGCAAGAAGGTAATATGCCGCATTCAGAACTATCTTAGCATTTTCAGGCAGAGGATCAACCGGAGTTATCTCGGTATAACCGTCATTCTTTTGTCCTGTTACAACTTCAGTAAGCTTAAATGCTTTCGAGTGCCCGTCATCTTCTTCATGATCGCTTTGCGCATAAGTCTCCTCTTTATCATCTGAGTGTTCCTCAGCAATTTTGGTTTCAACAAAAATATACGACTTAGTTCCTTCGATTACCACAGCATCGTTAGGCAGTGCAGGCACATATTTTTTATCAGTATGCAGATGTCCTGAAATATACATCCCCGGAATAAGTCCTGACACATCCTGCTCTATTTTTGCATGGATGTGAATGGAACGGGTGTCAGGATCGAACTCTTTACCTATTGCAAATACTGTTGCCGTATATTCATCATCAGGCCTGTTAGAAACTGTAAAATGCACCTTCTGTCCTTTTTTTACGAGATAAACATCTTTCTCATACACAAGAAAATCAGCATGTATAGCACTGTTATCGGTAATGGTTAACATCTTATCCTTTGCATCAACATAGGTGCCGACCCTGATGTTCACCTGATTAACATACCCGTTTATGGGCGACAAAATCCTAACTGAGCCTGTGATATTGCCGTCAATGACCTGTTGTGGCGATATGTTCAACAAATTAAGGCGTGCCTTAAGCCCCGAATATTTTGCTTTTGCGGTAAGATATTCCGACTTTGCTTTTTGAAAATCCCTGCCTGAACCTACATTATTCTCAAACAGTTCTTTCTGGCGTTTGTACTCCTGATCCAGAAAATCAAGCCTTCCGGCAACCTCTGCAAATTCTTCCTGAATTGCAATGTAATCAGGATGTTCAAGCACAGCAAGTAATTGTCCTTTCCTGACCTTATCGCCCTGAAATACATTAATTGATCTTACATTACCTCCAATAACCGCCGTAATGTCCGCACTGCTTCCGGGCGGTACAGCGATCTGACCGTTAACTTTTACCACTGTTGTCAGGTTACGCATCTGAAGACTCCCGAGCTTCAGGTCAATAGCTTTTATCTGTCTCTCATTCAACACTACTACACCCTCCTGACCTTCATGTTCGTGTTCACCATGTTCCACCTCTTTTTTAGAAGGATTGTTACATGCAAAAAGTATCGCTGTTGTCAATACTGATATTATTAATCTTGTTTTCATTTGTTTAAAAGTTCTTTATTACTTTAGATTCTTTTTATCTGTTCATTAAAAATTTATGCTATTGTCAGATGTCTGTCACGTCAATGACAAATGATCATTTCCCTGTCAAATATTTCAGCTGCACCGACAGCTCAAAAAACTCATTTCTTTTTATCAGATATTCCTGTTTGATCCTTATCGCTGATTCGATGTTCTGAATGAACTGAACATAATCGATACTTCCCAGACGATACGCAAGGTTGGATGCCTCTATCTGTTCATTTGCCAGTTGCAGGGCATTTTCGTTGTAGTATCCTATTACATCTTTCAGTATCAGATATCTGCTCAGTAACTGATCGTACCTTGTAGTTACTTCTATGACCTTTTGTTCATACTGCTTGTTAACTATCTGATAGTTTATTTTAGAAGCCTTTGTCTTTCCCGACTGGGAGAAGAACAATAAAGGTACCGATATTCCTACCTGCCAGAGATGATATCCCCTGTTCCCGTCAACCGACTGGCTTGCATAACCTGCATCGAACTTTGGCAGAAACCCTGCCCGCTCAGCCTTCCACTCAGCCTCTGAAACTTTTATCAACGAAGAATAATATCCCAGTTCGGGGCTGCTGTTCAACGAATCGGCTGCTGAAGAAACAGAGAAAAGATCGCTTTCTGAAACTTCAGTATCAATATCAAAGTCACCTTCCAGCATAAGATACTGGTTCAGCATTTTCAATGACGCGCGATAATTACTTTCGGCTGTTTTAATGTCTATCTTCACCTCCTGATATTTCGTTGACGCCGAGAGATACTCAATCTTTGAAGTAGCCTGTGTTTTGTACCTTAACTCCGCTGCTTTACGAAAATCGGCATAAAGGCTGTCAAGCTGCCTGAACAGTAACCACTGTTCCTTTGCATAAACGGCCTTATACCAGACACTGCGTACATCCTTTACCACCGATGCTTCAGTAAACCCCAGCCCGGTTTCTGCACTCTCCGTACGGGTTCTGGCCAGCCTGCTTTTGGCAGGGATTCCCAGCAGGTCGATCTCATTTTGGTTGATACCAATACGATTGTTTATGCCCTGCCCACCATTGCCGACCTCCTCTTTACCTGTGTAAAGAGATGTTGTTCCAAGGTCGATCGCCATTGCTTTCATGGCCTTTTGCCTTTCTACTTCAAGCTCTGCTGCTTTTATTGCAGGATAGTTCTCCCTTGCCCTTTCAACGGCCTGCCTGAGTGTCATGACCTGAACCTGACCACTTCCGGTCAAAGGAAATCCTGTGTATAAAATCAGAAGCAGAATTATTGTTTTTGATATTTTTGATCTCATGGTGTTTAAATTTGTTCTATACCTTAACTTTAAAATCATTCCGTTAGTTCTCCTTCTCAACCCATCGGTACAATACCGGAAGTACGACCAGTGTAAGCAATGTTGATGTCAACATACCGCCGATCACCACTGTCGCCAACGGCCGTTGCACCTCTGCTCCTGCCGACATTGATACCGCCATAGGCAGAAACCCCAGAATATCGGTCGAGGCTGTGAGAAGAATAGGACGGATACGCCTTATCGAACCTTTAACTATTATGTCGTTTATGTGGAGCCTTCCTTCAGCTTTCAGTTCATTGAACCCGCTGATAAGTACCAGGCCGTTAAGCACGGCAACACCAAACAGGACTATGAACCCCACACCTGCCGATATGCTGAAAGGCATACCTCTGAGCCATAGCGAAAATATTCCGCCAACAGCTGCAAACGGCACTGCAATGTAGATCATCAGAGTTTGCTTTAATGATCGAACTGCAAAGAATACAAGTATGAATATCAAGGCCAGGGCAAGCGGCACAACAAGTATAAGTCTTTTCGAAGCCCTTTCAAGGTTCTCGAACGCGCCTCCGTAACGGATGTAATACCCCGGAGGCAATTTCAGTTTTGCATCAAGGGTATTCTCAATCTCATCAACCAGTGACTTAATATCCCTGTCCTTCACATTTATCCCCACATAGGTCCGGCGTTGTGTATTGTCACGGCTGACCTGCATGGGGCCCGGCTGATAGCTGATATCAGCAACCTCTTTCAATGGCACCTGATTACCGTCGGGAAGATCAACGTACAGATTACGTATGTCATTTATGCTTCTGCGGTGTCCCTCATCAAGACGGACTACAAGATCGAACATGCGTTCCCCCTCATAAATGCTGCCTGCCACACCGCCGCTAAAAGCTGTTTCAATGATAGTGTTAAGGTCTTCTATTTTTAAATTGTATCGCCCCATCTGATTGCGGTTATACTTAACCGTTATCTGCGGCAATCCCCGGATTGCTTCTGCTTTAATGCCTGAAATTCCGTCAATGCCTGAAATGAGCTTTACTATCTCCTGTGCTTTATCGGCAAGCACATTAAGATCATCACCGTAAAGTTTAACGGCAATATCCTCACGAATACCTGTAAGCAGCTCGTTAAAACGCATTTCAATGGGCTGTGTAAATTCGTAATTGATCCCCGGTAAAACGCTTACAGCATCTTTAACCTTATCAACCAGTTCCTGTTTTGTCTTTGCCTTTTTCCACTGATCTTTCGGTTTCAGTATCACGAAGATATCGGCTATGTCCATCGGCATAGGGTCCATCGGAAGATCGGCAACCCCGATACGGCTCTGTATAGCTTCCACTTCATCGGGGAAATTTTCCAGAACTATTTGTTCAAGTCTGGTCGATGCCTTTTTCACTTCCGAGAGTGATGTTCCCGGCTTCAGCAATGCCTGAAATGCGAAATCGCCTTCATCAAGCTTCGGCATGAATTCAGCTCCCATCCTTGAAAAAAGAAAAAAGCCTGCGATCAGAATGACAACTGATGACGAGACAACCCATTTGCCATGCTTTAAAGCACCGCCTATAACAGGCTTGTAAGCATTCTCAAGCTTGTTTATCACCCGCTCTCCCCACGTCTTTTTATTTGTTTTGGGAGGCTGAATGAACGAAGCTGTCATCATCGGAATGTAGGTCAGACAAAGGATCACAACACCAAGGACTGCAAAACCAAAAGTCATGGCCATTGGCTTGAACATCTTACCTTCAACTCCCTGCAAAGCCATCACCGGAATAAAAACAATCAGGATTATCAGCTGCCCAAAGAATGCCGAATTCATCATTTTACTTGCTGAATTGTAGGCCAATTCATTTCGCTTTGATGTTGAAAGTTTTGTGCCGATGAACTCATTTTTATGCAGGTAGAATATCATACTTTCAATGATTATCACCGCACCATCTACAAGTATTCCGAAATCAAGAGCACCAAGACTCATCAGATTTGCCCACACTCCGAATATTTTCATCATGATAAATGCGAACAAAAGTGCCAAAGGGATAGTTGATGCCACTATCAACCCCCCTCGCAGATTACCAAGGAATATAACAAGTATGAAGATCACGATGAGCGCTCCTATGCCAAGGTTCTCTGCAACCGTGGTCGTTGTACTTTTTATCAGTTTGCTGCGATCGAGGAACGGCTTTATCATAACACCCTCAGGCAGTGATTTCTGTATCAGTTCAACACGCTCTTTCACACGTTTGATAACATCATTGGAGTTCTCTCCCTTCAGCATCATCACTATACCACCAACAGCTTCGCCCTTGCCATTCTTGGTGAATGCCCCGTAACGGACAAAGCTACCGAACTTAACATCCGCCACATCCCTGATAAAGATCGGCTTTCCGTCAATATTCTTTACCAAGGTGTTCCTTATGTCATCAAGTGAACGCATCAGACCTTCACCACGGATGAAGTTCGCCTGAAAATTCTTCTCGATGTATGCACCGCCTGTATTGCGGTTGTTTGCCTCAAGAGCTTCAAAAACATCCGACATCGTAAGCCCAAGACTGCGGAGCCTGTCGGGATTTATGGCCACCTCGTACTGTTTTTTACGCCCGCCGAAAGAGTTTACCTCAACAACTCCGGGAAGCATGGCCATCTGACGCTTGACTATCCAGTCCTGCATTGTTCGCAGGTCCATGTCGTTATACACGGAATCGAACCCCGGCTGTACCTCCAGGGTATACTGAAATATCTCACCAAGACCTGTACTTATCGGGGCCATAAACGGCTCACCGAAACCTTCGGGAATTTTCTCTTTTATTTCTGCAAGAGCCTCGCTTACCAACTGCCGAGGAAGGTAGGTTCCCGCGTTGTCTTTAAAAACTATTGTAACTACCGAAAGACCGAAACGCGATATACTTCTTATCTCAGTTACATCGGGCAGGTTAGCCACGGCCAGTTCAACCTGGTAGGTCACGAACTGCTCAATATCCTCA
>Ga0256913_10000296_pt1 | contig 24905 bp, 18 predicted proteins | sample Axial_MatmetaG_FD_185970 | JGI IMG/M metagenome (GOLD analysis project Ga0256913, IMG submission 185970) | Deep-sea worm associated microbial mat communities from Axial Seamount, Juan de Fuca Ridge, Pacific Ocean - Axial_Mat | ecosystem: Environmental > Aquatic > Marine > Oceanic > Microbial... | reverse complement strand
CCCGAAAAGCACACCAATTCCGAGGTCGTCGATTCCGGCTTGCATGGCACGGTGCAACGACCAGGCACGCCAGTTGTAGTCGCGCTTTTTGCCCCCCAGATGAACTTTTGCGTAGGTCTCGCGGTGATACGTTTCCTGAAAAATCTGGTAGGTGCCAATGCCCGATTTTTTTAACTCCATAAATTCTTCGGTTTTTAAAGGAGCCACATTTACATTTACCCGGCGCACTTCGCCATGCTCGGTTTTTACATCGTAAATGGTTTTTATTGAATCGAGAACATATTGAAATCCTTCATCGGGATACGATTCGCCTGCAACCAGCAGCACTCTTTTTTGCCCCTGATTAATTAGTGCTTTTACTTCGCCTGCAATCTGTTTTTGCGACAGTACCGAGCGTACAATATCTTTGTTGGTAGCACGAAAAGCACAATACAGACATTCGTTTTTGCAGAGGTTCGAAATGTAAAGCGGTGCAAAAATTACGAGTCGCTTTCCGTAAATGGTCTCTTTTACCCGGTTGGCAGTTTCGAACAATTTCGCCAGCATTTCGGGGTCGCTGATACTTGTTAGTGCAGCCACATCCGAAAGGTTTAACCCTTTCATTTCCGATGCTTTTGCCAGCACTTCTTCAATCTTTTTAAAATCGGGATTCTGGTTTGTTTTTATGGCTTCCCAGATTTTTTCTTCGTTAATAAAATCGGCTTGTACGTTGTACATGGTTGGTGTTTTTTAAAATGTTGTAGTTGTTATCAAGTTATAGTTGTTGTCGGGTTGTTTATGTTTTTGCCAGCCCCGATTTTACCGAAACGCCGGGGATGTTTCCCAGTTTTCCGGTAAGGTTTCCCAACTCGTCGGTGGTGGCATCAATAACAAGTGTAATAATTGACGTGTTGCCTTTTACATTGGGCAGTCCGGTGCGTGCGAGAATGAGTTCTGAAAACCGGGTTAAGATATCGTTTACAACACCCGAGCACATTTTGCGGTTTTCCACAATTATTCCTACAAAACCTAATCGTCTCATAATTTTAATTTTTATTGCGGAAAGTATGGGTGGAAAAGTTAAAACAGAAAATTATCAATTAAGAGTAACCGATAACAACTGTTTGTGGTTTTCCCTAAAGTCAGCCGTAGCCTTCCCGCAGGATTTATGGTGTAAAAATAAGTTTATTTTCTTTAAAACAACATGAGAAATACAGTCTGTTTTTATGTTATTGAATAGTATTAAATAACATAATTTAAAGCCATTCAAACCTCTTTTGTTGAAAGGAAAAACGTTACTTTTAACTATTTAAAATTAACCGAAATTGGATAAACAGGAAATAATACGATTATTGCAAACCGTGGGAGATGAACGAACGCGGCTCTTGAAAAAATCGCGCGAAACAAAGGAGCGTACGGTTGGTAATAAAGTCTATTTTCGCGGGTTGGTTGAGTTTTCGAATGTTTGTTCGAAAGATTGTTTGTATTGCGGAATCAGGAAAAGCAACGAAAAGGTAGTCAGGTACAATGCAACCGACGATGAAATTCTGGATTCGTGCCGTTTTGCATGGGAAAATCGTTTTGCATCGGTGGTGTTGCAGTCGGGCGAAATTTCGTCGCCTGCGTTTGTTAAGCGTATCGATAATCTGCTAAAAAAAATAAAACAACTTTCGAATAACGAATTGGGAATTACGCTGAGTTGCGGAGAGCAGACCCGCGAAACTTATTTGCGCTGGAAAGAGAGCGGGGCACATCGTTACCTTCTCCGAATAGAATCGTCGAACCGCGAATTGTACTATAAAATTCATCCGAAAAATCAGACACATTCATTTAAAAAAAGAGTGGAAGCATTGCGTTTTTTAAAAGATACAGGTTATCAGGTTGGAACGGGTGTGATGGTGGGACTGCCGTTTCAAACCTTTGAAAATCTGGCCGACGACCTGCTATTTTTTAAACAGATTGATATTGATATGTGTGGAATGGGACCCTATATTGAACACGAAGATACGCCCCTTTATAAACACAGAAACTTATTAAAAACAAAGCAGGAGCGATTCGATTTAACACTGAATATGATTGCGGTTTTGCGCCTGTTGATGCCCGATATTAATATTGCCGCTGCAACAGCTTTGCAAGCCATCGACCCGGTGGGGCGCGAAAAAGCACTGGCTGTGGGTGCCAATATTATTATGCCCAATATTACTCCCTGTAATTATCGGGAGGCGTATCAATTGTACGAAGACAAACCGTGTTTAGACGAAGACAAAGAGTTGTGCAGAAGTTGTCTCGAAGCCAGAATTGATTTGGCGGGGAGTGAAATAGGGTACAACGAGTGGGGCGACTCGAAGCACTTTGCAAAAAGAGTTAACGGGTAATTAAAGTTCTAAATTTCCCTCTTCGAATTTTTTATATAACTCCGATAAACTGCCCAGCCATTTACTTAGCTGTTTTACTGCATTTTCTGTTTCGGCCGATATTTTCGCCTTTTTCATTTTTAGCAAAAGGAAACCATAAACCGTGTCGAGCACGAGTTGAATATCGTTTTGAGCCGTTTTGTTTTTCTGTTTGAGTTCGGTTATTAAACCGGCCACCATTTTAAAGTTCTGAATGTAAGCGGTTTCGGTGCCGCCATTCATAAGTTGCATATGAAACTCATTAATGTCGCCAATTAAGTTGGTAATAAATTGCAGGTGTCCCCGCTCTTTTATTCCTTCTTTTTCCATCATCACAACCAGATTGTTGTACCAGTTTTTTATCTCAGCGGTAGTTTTTTCGTCGGTTTTATAATTTGAAATTAATTTCTGATTGATTAAATCAATATCGAATTGAAAAGCACGAATCAAATCTTCTACCTGATAGAGATATAAAATATATTCGGCAATGTTCTCTTTTCTTTTTTGTTGTGCAACCAGCATAATTTGTCTCATTTAAATTTGAATGTTTCAGCGTTTTTTTTGAAGGAGTTTTTATTCATCAAAAAAGTCGTCCAGTTCGCGGCGTTCCTTTTTTGTGGGGCGGCCTGTTCCGCGGTCGCGGGCAATCCAGCGCATATTTTTTTGCATCTCCAGAATTTCGGTCTCTTCGGGCGGAGTTACATCTTCAACAAAATCGACCGCTAATTTTGCCGACATCCGTTTTTCGGTTAACGCCAGCACTTTAAAACTGCGGGTAATTGGAGCTTTCCGAACTTGCAAAATATTCCCAACCTGAATTGTTCTCGATGGTTTCAGTGAAGAGTTGCCGAGTGTAACATGCCCTTTTTTGCATGCTTCGGCGGCCTGGCTTCTGGTTTTAAAAATGCGCACAGCCCACAACCATTTGTCAACTCTCACATTTTCGGCCATCTACTTTTTTTTGTTGAAAAAATTCATGGTACGTTCGGTTCCAATTGTTCCGAAACTTTTAATAATGTCGATGCAGGTATCTATTTTAAACGGGAGCTCTTTCTGCTCTTCGTTGCTCCATTCGCTTAAAACAAAATCGACCTGAAATCCTTTATGGAAATTGTCGCCGATACCAAAACGCAGCCGGGCATAATCGTTACGCCCGAGTACCTGGTTAATGTTTCCCAGTCCGTTGTGACCACCGTCGCCACCTTTTGCACGAACACGAATCGTTCCGAAAGGCAGAGCGATATCGTCGACCAGAACCAGTAAATTCTGAATTGGGATTTTCTCTTTTTGCAACCAATAATTTACAGCCCGTCCGCTAAGATTCATGTAAGTGGTTGGTTTTAACAGGATAAACGTACGTGCTTTGTATTTGTATTCCGATACAAATCCGTAACGTTTATCGTTAAAACTAATATTGGACGCTCCTGCAAGAGCATCCAATATTTGAAAGCCAATATTATGGCGAGTATTCTTATATTCTGGTCCGATATTACCGAGACCGGCAATTAAGTACTTCACAGAATTTTATTTAAGATTTATTCTTCAGTTGCAGTTTCAGTTTTTTCTGCTCCTTCTTCTCCTTCACCTTCTTCGTCTACACCACCAGCTCCGGCAGCCGATTTAGCAGCTCTGGTAATAGTTACAGCAACAATAACGTTCGATTTGGTATCTAATAATTCAACATTGTCAATGCTAATGTCGGCAACTTTAATGCTTTGGCCCAATGCAACTTCTGTAACATCGATGTCGATTGTATCGGGTAGGTCTTTTGCAAGAGCTTTTACTTTAAGCCTGCGTAGGTTTTTACTTAATTTACCCCCTTGTTTAATTCCTTTTGCCAGTCCTGAGATTGCAACCGGAACTTCAATTTTAATTGGTTTTCCGTCTTCAATTTTAAGGAAATCAACGTGCAGAACCTGCTCGTCAACCGGGTGCCACTGAATATCTTGCATCATTGCAGGATAAATTGTTCCGTCGATATCGAGGTCGATTAAAAATACACTTGGAGTGTAAATTAAATGTCTTAACTCGCTAAATGGAATTGCAATGTGTACCGGCTCTTCGCCACCGTACAAAACTGCAGGGATAATTTCCTGAGCGCGAAGTTTTTTCGCTTCCTTCTTTCCAATGGTCTCTCTTTTCTGACCTTTTACAACTAATGTCTTCATTTTTAATAATTTACGTTAATAATTATGGTACTCAGCCCTTTCCACCGGTGGGTGGAACAAACAGCATGCATAACTAAATGTCGCCTGCTTACTGAAAAAGCGGTGCAAATATACTCAATGGATTTTGAATAGCGAGGATTTCAATAAAATAAATTAACTTGTTTACAATAGGTTATCGTTTGTCGGGAATCTAAATTTTGAAACAAGTTGGTTTTATTACCGGTAATATAACGAACTAATTGACTGATTTTTATAAACTCTTCTGATTGCTTCGCTAAATGCATCGGCAATGGTAATGTATTTAATTTTTTTGCAAGTGGATTCTTTGTAAATCGAATCGGTAAAGTAGACTTCTTCCAACTCCGATTTTTCGATACGTTCGATAGCCGGCCCCGAGAGAACACCGTGTGCTGCGAATGCTCTTACACTTTTTGCTCCATCGGCAATCATTAAATTGGCTGCTTTTGTAATTGTTCCGGCGGTGTCAATCATGTCGTCAACAAGAATTACATCTTTCCCTTTAACATCGCCAATTACGGTCATTGTGCCTACTTCGTTTGCTCTTGCTCTTGTTTTGTGGCAAATAACCATATCGGTTTCGAGCATTTTTGCGTAGGTGTTGGCGCGTTTTGTGCCGCCCACGTCAGGCGAGGCAATTACAATGTCTTCGAGCCCCATTTTTTCGATGTAGGGAATAAAGTGTGCCGAAGCGTAAAGATGGTCGACGGGGACATTAAAAAATCCCTGAATTTGGTCGGCATGCAAATCCATTGTAATTACGCGGTCGACACCAGCCACCGAAATTAAATCGGAAACAAGTTTTGCCCCGATTGATACTCGCGGTTTGTCTTTCCGGTCTTGCCGGGCATAGCCAAAATAGGGAATTACCGCAATTACTTTGTAGGCACTTGCCCGTTTTGCGGCATCAATCATTAACAGCAACTCCAGCAAATTGTCGGCTGACGGCGGAGTTGATTGAACGATAAAAACGTGTGAACCACGAATGGTCTCTTCGTAACAGGGTTCGAACTCGCCATCGGCAAATACCGGGCACGATGTTTTTCCCAAATCGACTCCGAGACTGTCGCAAATTTTTTCTGTAAGATGCCTGGTGTTGCGTCCTGTGAAAACTTTTAAAGTGTGGTTTTTTGTCCCCATTTCACTATTATTTGTTTGATTTAGTATTGTGCAAAGTTAAACTTTACAATTTAAATTTAATAATTCAGAAGCAATCTATTTTACTCTGTTTCTCCTTCAGGATGATTAATGTTTTCAATAAAATCGAGTATTTCGTTTTTCCCGGCTCCGGTTTCCGATGAAGAGACAAAATAGCCGGGCATGGTTTCCCATGTTTCGAATAATTTCTCTTCGTAAGCTTTTAAATTTACCTGCAACTCTTCGGGTTTCAGTTTGTCGGTTTTTGTAAAAATAATTGAAAAGGGTATTTCGCTGATTCCCAGCCATTCCATAAATTTCAAATCGACGGGCTGTGCCGGGTGGCGCGAATCGATTAAAACAAACAGACAGTAGAGATTTTCGCGTTTAAGAATGTATCTTTTCAGGAATTGTTCCCATTTTATCCGCTCTTTTTTCGGAACTTTGGCATAACCGTAACCGGGCAAATCTACCAAATACCACTCGTTATTAATTATAAAATGGTTTATCAATTGGGTTTTCCCGGGTTTTCCAGAAGTTTTTGCCAGTGCTTTTTTATTGGTCAGCATGTTTATCAGCGACGATTTTCCCACATTCGAGCGGCCGATAAAAGCATATTCGGGGCGGTCGGGTTTCGGACATTTTTCAACGTTTGTGTTGCTTACAACAAAACGGGCATCTTTAATTTCCATGCAGACACGAGTTACAATTAATGAGGTGTTTAAATTAATAAAATGGCCGGAATTAACCTTAACTATTTTATATAAACTTCAAGTGTTTTTACTTTTTCTGTCAGCGGTTTTAGTTGGAATGTTTCCAGACTTGCCGGGATGAGCACTGTTTCGCCTTTGTTGACCCGCACTGTTTGTTCTTCGTATTCAACTTCAAAATCGCCTTCGAGACTGATGTAGATAATAAACGAATCGAGTTGGTTGTAGTCTTTGTCGATTACCGTATCGAATTCGAGAATGTTAGTGGTAAAGTATTTGCAGCTAACCACTTCCGACGATTTATTTTGTTCTACATTGTATTTTGTTTTGTATTCGTCGAGGTACGAAAAGTCGATGGCATCGATGGCAAGGTCGGTATGCAATTCGCGTAAATTGCCTTTGTCGTCTTTCCGGTTATAATCGAAAATACGGTAGGTTACATCGGAAGTTTGTTGAATTTCGGCTACCAGAATTCCTTTGCCGATGGCATGTACCCGGCCTGCAGGAATAAAAAACACATCGCCTTCGTCCACTTTGTCGTAATGCAGCAGGTCGGTCAACGTTCCGTTTTCGGCGTGCTTTAAATATTGCTCTTTGGTAACTTCGCCGTTAAATCCCGAGTTAATCAGTGCATCTTTATCGGCATCAATAATGTACCACATTTCTGTTTTTCCGTAAGCGTTGTGCCGTTTTTTCGATAGCTCGTCGTTGGGATGTACCTGAATGGAGAGGTCTTGCTGGGCATCGATAAATTTAATGAGCAGCGGGAATTCGTCGCCAAACTTTTTATACACTTCGTCGCCAATCAGGTCGCCCATGTAAATTTCAACCAGTTCCTGCAAATTATTTCCTGCAAGAAACCCGTTTTCAACTACCGAAATATTTCCTTCTACTCCCGATATTTCCCAACTTTCGCCACAATTCGGAAGGCTGCCGAAATCTTTGTTTAATATGGTTTTAATACGGTCGCCACCCCATATTTTATCGAAGTAAATGGGTTTGAATTTTATTGGATACAAGTCGCTCATAATATTTTATTGATGAATGATAATTTATAAATCAAAATTTGTAGTCAACTGCAGCACGCGATTCTACCACATCGGCAAAAAGAGCAACCACTTTCAGGTGTTCGGGATGGGTGCGGTAAACGTCTAACGCGGCAATGGTTTCGAAATGCGAAAGCAGAACAATGTCGTAATCTTCTGTTTCGGGTTTGTGGTTTAATCCCACTTCGAGAAATTTTACTTCCTGAATTTTACCTTTTAAACTTTCGAGAGCAGTTTTTAATTCGGAAAGAACTTCTACCTTCTTTTTTTCGGGGAACTTTTTCAGTTTAAAAAGAACTACATGGTTAATCATTGTTGCTAATTTATAAAGATGTATTTTTATGGTTGCGAAATTAGTGTTTTCTTAGTGGTAAATTTCAATAAAACCTATTGAAAAAGAAAATATAACATTGAAGTTATTTAAAGTTAAAGTGGATTTTCGAGGGTGACAGATTGATCTCATTGGCAAAGCTCGGTTTTTCTTGCATAGCCAAAGCTATGGAAGAAAAATTAGCAGAAGTCCAATGGAATCAAGATGTTGACCGCAGATTTTCAATTTGACTTTAAACAACTTCATTAAACAACTTCATTAATAAGACAGATAATGTTAATAATTGGTATTGCCGGAGGCACCGGTTCGGGGAAAACTACGGTGGTAAAAAAAATTCAGGAGCAATTTCCGAAGGGAGAAGTTGCCGTGCTTACCCACGACTCGTATTATTACGACAGTGGCGATATAAGTCTGGAAGAGCGGCGCAAAAAGAATTTCGACCACCCCGATGCCATTGAGTTCGATTTGATGATTGAACACGTAAAAAAATTAAAAAACGGCGAGTCGATTGAAGAGCCGATTTACTCTTTTATTACCTGTACCCGGGCAAAAGAGGTAAAGCATGTTGAGCCGAAAGAAGTACTGATAATTGAGGGGATTTTGTGTCTGACCAACGAAGCTTTACGCGATTTAATGGATATTAAAGTGTTTGTCGATTGCGACTCCGACCTGCGTTTGTCGCGGGTTATTCAGCGCGATATTCAGGAGCGTGGCCGCGATGTGGGCGAGGTGCTGAAAAGGTATGAAGATACGGTGCGCCCGAGCCACATCCAGTTTATTGAACCCACAAAACGGTTTGCCGACATTATTGTTCCGCAGGGCGGGCAAAATTTGGTGGCCATAAAAATACTCACCAACCACATTAATCAAACTTTAAAATAGCAGTATGTTAACCAATTTAAATATCGATGAGATATTGTTTCTTGATATAGAAACAGTTCCGCTGGCACCCGAATATGCAAAGCTGAGTGAAAACTGGCAAAAGTTGTGGGAGCATAAAATGCAGTTTAAAATGGATGGCAGCGAGTCGGCCGACGAGTTGTACGACCGCGCCGGTATTTATGCCGAGTTTGGCCGGATTGTCTGTATCTCGGCCGGGTATGTAACACAAAAAAAAGGAGAGTATTTTTTTAGGGTAAAATCGTTTTACGACGACGATGAAAAGAAATTAATAGGTGACTTTTTTAACGCATGGGAGCGTTTTGCCCGCAGCGGGAAACGCCGGCTCTGCGGACACAATGCACAGGAGTTCGACTTTCCGTATATTGCCCGCCGTGCTTTGGTTAATAATCTGAAACTGCCACGTATTTTCGATATTGCAGGGGCAAAACCGTGGGAGGTAAAAGAGATGCTGATTGATACATTGCAACTCTGGAAATTTGGCGATTATAAACACTACACTTCGTTGTCGCTGTTGTGCGAGTTGTTTAATATTCCCACCCCGAAAGACGATATCGACGGTAGTCAGGTTAGTGCAATTTACTGGGAAGAACACGACATTGACCGTATTGTAAAATATTGCGAAAAAGATACGCTGGCAGTTGCCAATCTTTTGCTAAAATATAAAGGCGATAAAATTATTCCGTTCGATAATCTGGAGAGTGTATAACAACTTAGGTTCTTATCGAAGTTGTTTAGCAGCATAAGCTTTTTACTAATTTTATATAAACAGCTTTTCGGTTTTTATGCTTGTTCCTTTTGCCCACAACTTCATTAAAAAAATATTGTAGTAACCTGTTACAACACAATTTTTGTTACTACTCAACAGTACAAGTAAAACTCAAATTGTTGGCTGTCAGCCCATTTTGTCATGATTTTTGTTCAAGAAAACAAAAATCTCGCCAAAACCACTGATTCTTACTGCATTTACCCCCAAGCTAAAGCACTGCCTGTCCCGCATGGCGGGAGGGCAATTAATAACCATTACTTTAAATCTGCTGAGTAGTAACCAATTTTTCACTTTGTTGTGAACAAAAATAACTACACCTAATTTCCCGAAAACCTATCTGAATTGAATATATTTCCCGCTTCTTATTTTTAGAGAAAATTTAAGCAACTCCATCGGGAAGTGGTTTGTCCACGATACAATTTTGTTGTAAGTTTTTGTTCCCTGTCAACTTCATTGAATAATTCCGATAAAAAGAATAACCTCCAATCTATAAAGCTTATTTATATCGCTTCTGTGTTCGTTTGTTTAACTAAAATTCATTAGTTATCCGCAACAACACGTATTTCACTGACCATTAATACAATATGCAATTCCCATTATAAGATAACAATTGCCAAATTACTTAGTTAAAAATAAACATAAAGAAAAAGAATGATTTTTTTATCTACTAAAGTGTAAGTCTGCCCTGAAATAATATTAGTTTTAATTGTAATATTATTAATAAAAAATTAAACTTGTGGTTCATTTAAATTAGCTAATCATAAATATTGAAAGTATCTGTTTTTAATATTGAGCCGGAACTGGTCGAACAATTCAAATCAGGTAACGAAATGGCCTTTGAATTGATTTTTCACCGAACTAAGGGAAAGTTAAAAGGATTTCTTAAGAAAGTATTACCGTATGGAGAAGATGAAGAAAATGTTTTACAAGAAATCTATTTAAAACTTTGGTCAAACAGAAAAATAATAAAAACTGATAAAAATTTAGAAACTTACCTTTTTGCCATTGCACGGAATATGGTGGTAGACATAATGCGGAAAAAGCTTCAGAAACAAAAATATCTTGAAGCTTTAGTCAGTCAATTAAAAGAAGAACATAAAAACAATCTGGATACACTTGCAAAGGTAGAATATTCGGAATTGGAAAAAAATATATTTGAGCTAATTGAAAAATTACCCGAAAAAAGACAGATTATATTTAAACTTAGCAGAATTGATGGAAAGACTTATAAAGAAATTGCTCAAAAGTTAAATATCTCCGAAAATACTGTCGATTCACAAATACGCAAAGCGCTAGCTTTCTTACGCACCGAAACGAAACACTATTTAAGTCTAATGCTTTTGATTTACTTCAATTCATAAGAATTTTAAATCTGTCGTTTTATTTTTATAAAAAGAGATACTTTTTCAGAAATCACTTTTTATAGGTATACCTAAATTTAGGTATGAATGAATTATTTATTTATTTTTTAAAAAACTCAAAAAAATAAATCATCATATCAGGCACGGAAAAAACATTTTCAAACGTATACAGAATGTAAACAAGTATTAAAAGAATGAATAACATACCAGAAAATCTTATTCGTAAATTTATTTCAGGACAAAGATTATCAAACGATGAGTTTATCTTACTCGAAGAACTCTTGGATAATTCACACAATCATCGCAAGATTGATTTTTGGTTAGAACAGAACTGGCAACTAAGCAAACATGAAACAGTCAGCACACAATTTGAACAAATAAGAGAAAAAATCAGAATCTCATCTTTGAAATTAAGGATGAACCAATTGTTTATAGGTTTGTCGAAGATAGCAGCATTATTATTTATCCCTCTTCTTATTGCCGCTCTTTATCTTTATTCTCACCACACCATTTCCTCCGAGTTACTAACACTTACCACTCAAAAAGGAGAACAAACCAGCGTAATTCTCCCAGACGGCTCAAAGGTTTGGTTGAATGTAGATACAAAATTAAGTTATCCGGTTAATTATGGCGTAAACTCACGGAACCTGAAACTGGAAGGGGAAGCTTATTTTGAAGTTGAGAGAAATAAAGAACTACCGTTTGAAGTTACTTCAGGAAACATAATTACCAAAGCACTTGGAACCCGGTTTGTTATTTCGGCCTACCCTGAGTCTTCCGAGATTAAATCTTCGCTTGTCAAAGGTTCTGTAGATATAAAATGTGGCACTATTCATAAAATATTAAAACCTGGGCAACAATTGGTTTTTAATAAAAATAAAACAGCAATTACTGTAAAACCTTTTGAAGAGAGTTTTGAACTAGGTTGGAAAAATAACCAACTGGTATTTTTAGGAACACCATTTGAAAAAGTGGTTCAAGAACTCGAAAAATGGTATGATGTGAAAATCAAATATAATCCGACCACATTTAAAACTGAAACGTTAACCGTTCGGTTCGAAAAATATGAAACATTGGAACGAGTACTTAAAGTGCTTGCAAAAGTTTATGGATTTGAATATACAATTAAAAACAAAAATATTGAAATTAAAAAATAGGATAAAGTGCTTATGAATAAAAAACGGGCAACGTCGGCTCCAACGACTTTGCCCGAAAAATTGAATAAATTTTATTAATAAAAAACGTACAAATTTATGAAAAAAAGAAAACGTTTCCTAACCAGGTACGAATGTTATCTGTTGCGAAGAACTTTGAAGATTATGAAACTAACTACATTCATTTTATTGATAACAACAATGTTTGTTTCTGCGAGTTCGTACTCTCAGAGTACCCGATTATCATTAAAATTTACTGAGATTTCTTATGCAGACATGTTTAAAACAATTGAGACACAGTCTGAATTTAGGTTTGCTTTTTCCAGTTCAAGATTAGATCCGAATCAGAAAGTGCAAATTAATGTTAAGAGAAAAACCTTGGAAGAAATTCTGGACAAAACACTTCCCGATGGAGTTGCCTACGAAATTTTCGATCGATATGTTATTATCATGAATGCCAATGATAAAAAATCAGCGAACGAAATGCAGCAACAACAAACTATTTCAGGTACCGTAACCGATGAACAAGGATTGTCTCTTCCCGGAGTTTCTATCATTATAAAAGGAACAACCAATGGAACAACTACTAATGTCGATGGAACTTTCGTCCTTTCAGATGTGCCGGAAGATGCAACACTCGTATTCACTTTTATTGGGATGAGAACTCTTGAAGTCCCTGTTTCCGGACAAACCACATTTAATGTGACGATGAATGAAGTTGCTATAAATATTGAAGAAGTAGTTGCAATTGGTTATGGAACAAAAAAGAGAAAAGATTTAACAGGTTCTGTTGGACAAGTGAAAAGCGAGGACCTCACAAAAACAGCAGTTGTTGGTCTCGATCAGGCAGTTAAAGGAAAAATAGCAGGTGTGCAGGTTACCACTAATAGTGGCGAACCGGGAGGTGACATCTCTATGCGTATTCGTGGTGTGGGCTCGATAAATTCAAGCAACGAACCTTTATATATTATCGATGGAGTACCTTATAACTCACTAAATGCTATAAACGTAAATGATATTGAACGCATAGATGTATTAAAAGATGCTGCCGCAGCATCTATATACGGGTCGAGAGCTTCAAACGGAGTAGTACTTGTAACCACAAAACGAGGGACAAAAGGATTGACAATTAGTTTTGATGCTTCGGTGGGTGTACAAAGCGTAGCCAATAAATTAGATTTGCTTAATGGTCAGCAGTTTGCAAAGTTAGCTAACGAGAATCTTGTTAGTGCAGGTATGGATCCAAATCCTTCATGGAGTAACCCGTCAACTGTACAGAACAGCGACTGGCAATCGGAAATTTTCCGAGCTGCTCCTGTACAAAGTTATTATTTTAATATCTCTTCAGGTGGAGAAAAATCATCTACAATGTTTTCATTCAGTTACCATGATCAGGACGGAATCATTGTCGGGTCAAGTTATAAACGTTATACTTTGAGATTAAATTCGGAATGCGAACTATCTGAAAAAATAAAAGTAGGAATTAAATTAAATGGTGCTTTCAGTGAAAAACAAAAATCAGGCACATCGGTTGAAGCTGCAATTTCCAATCAGCCTACACAACCTATTTACACCAGCCATGAAGGTTTATTCAATTTAAATCCGGATGGAAGCATCGATCCTTCAGGAGATTCTTTTTTTGGATGGAACGGATATGCTTTTGTTTCGAGATTTGCTAATGTTCATTTTTATCAAGCATCGCAGGGAAATTCTGTATACAGACAATATTCAGATTGGAGCCCCCATAAATCACAACAAATATTATCATCCGGATTTATAGAATATGAAGCTATAAAAGGCTTAAAAATAAAAAGTGTAATGAACCTTACTTTTGGGCACGATCTTACCGAGCGTCATTCACGCGGGAATCCTCCTGAAGTATCGTTGATTGATTTAACTGATAACTTTAGTCAGGGTTGGTTTCAATCAACCCAATGGAACTGGGTCAATACAATTTCCTACAACAAAACCTTTGATAAACACAATATCTCGGCAGTTATAGGAATCGATGCTCTAGAGTCTAACTCTAAATTTGTTGATGTTAAAACGTACAATGTGCCATCTGACCAACATTCTATTAGTGCTTCCGAGATAGACACCCGAGTTGTAACGGGTTATCCAAGCAAATATAATTTGTTATCATATTTCGGAAGGGCATCATACGATTATGATGGGAAATATTTAATCTCCGGAACTATCAGAAGAGATGGATCTTCCAATTTTGCACCAAGTGAACAATTTGGTGTATTTAGCTCTGCTTCTGTTGGTTGGAGAATATCTCAGGAAAACTTCATGAAAGACATTGAGTTTATTTACGATTTAAAATTAAGAGGTAGTTACGGAACAGTGGGAAATCAGAATATCCCCCCGTTTAAATATTTGAGTACTTATAGTACAGATGGAGGAAAATACCAATATACATTAGGAGCAGATCAGTCTGCTGTCGGTGCGATATATCAAAGTAATTTTGGGGATCCGACCATTCACTGGGAAAAATCTACACAAACCGATATCGGTCTTGATCTTTCTGTTTTAAGTGGCAAACTCTTATTAACTGCTGATTATTACATAAAATCACTTGATGACTTATTAGGCAATTTCCCTGTTCCTATCTATACAGGTGTTACAGGAGCATCGTTACTCCGGAATGGTTTTTCTATGGAAAACAGTGGGTTTGAACTTAGCGTGGATTTCAAAGAACAGATTGATGAGTTTAAGTTTTCTGTTGGTGCTAATTTCTCTACACTTAATAATAAAATTACCCAACTTACTGACAATGAAAAAAGTTATGTAAGTGCTGATATCCAAGCTGGTTTTGGGGCAATTAACGATGGAGGAGCTGAAACAAGAACAAACGTTGGAGGCCGTATTGGTACTTTCTATGGATATCAAACCGATGGAATTATTCAAACTCAAGAAGAAGCCGATGCTTATACGTTAATTGGAGGGCTTTCGCCAGGCGATAGAAAGTTTAAGGATACCAACGGAGATGGCACCATCAACGCCAGCGACAAAGTGGAACTGGGAAATGGATTGCCAAAATATACTTTTGGTCTTAATTTAAATGCCCAGTACAAGGCTTTTGATTTCTCGATGTTTTTTAATGGGCAGGCAGGAGTACAAATCGCCAATATGTTAACGTTCTCCCTTCAAAATATGCGTTATTACAATAGTACAGGTATCATAAATGGGTCGACAGCTCTTCTTGATAGTTGGACTCCCGAAAATAAATCGAATACAATGCCACGTAATACATACACGGCACCAACATCGAACCGTTGGATGGGTGAATACTACATTGAAGATGGCAGTTTTTTACGAATAAGCAATGTTCAGATAGGATATACTCTAAACGATAATCTGTTGAGCAAAGTAGGTATCAGCAAGTTGAGATTTTACATATCGGGGCAAAACCTGTATACATTTACAAAATACTCAGGTTACGACCCTGAAATTGGAAGCCAGGATGGTAATGTGTTGAAAACAGGTGTTGATTCTGGCCGTTACCCTCAGGCCAGGATGATTAACTTAGGTGTTAATTGTACATTTTAATAAAAGGAAATTCACTATAAAATAAATTAACAGTATGAAAAAGATAAATTATTTATTTGTAGGAGTTATGCTAATATTAGCAGGCTGCAACAACTTTTTAGATACCGTACCTCAAAATGGTGATGTAACTGATGCAAGCTATTGGAAATCTACAGAAGAATTTGATGCTTTCATGTATGGTGCATATATAGAAATGGCTGGCGCTTTTGATCAAACAGGAGTAGGTAACTGGATTAAAATAAGTTGTTTTGTTTCTCAAGATGCGACAGGACCTGATGAGATACGTAAGCCTCTGAATCAATACATGAGTGCTACCAATTCTCAAATCACTGCTTTTTGGACAAACTATTTTAAAATAAATGCCAAAGTTAATACCTTGTTGTCGAGATTAAAAGATGCCCCGATTCCGGAAGCAGATAAAACAAGGCTGGAAGGCGAAGCACTCTTTTTTAGAGGATTTGCATACTTCCATCTTGTCAGAGCTTATGGAGACGTTCCTTTAATTCTTGAACCTTACACTGTAGATCAAAATTATTTAGAACGCACACCCGAAGAACAGGTTTGGAAACAGGTTATTTCAGATTTGTCGGATGCGGCAAAGAAACTACCAACACGGAAACAGTGGCCTAACGATAAAATGGGTCGTGCTGCCAAGGGAGCAGCATATGCGTACCTTACTAACGCATATATGTATACAAAAGAATGGGATAAAGCAGAGGCTGCGGCAAATAGTTTAATTGCACTTAAGGAATACGATCTTATGCCTACAGTCAGATCCTTATGGTCGTTACAAGCAGATAATAATATTGAATCTATATTTGAAGTTCAATTTAGAGATGTTGCCGATGGGAGTGTTAACTGGAGCGGATATGAAGCAGGAGGCGTTATGCCGGAATATACTGCACCAAGAAATATTGGTGGTGAATGGGCAATGGCCGGTGGCTGGGGTGAAATAGTTGGAACCCGTAAACTTGCCGACTCTTTCGACCCGAACGACGACCGCCGAAAAGAACTAATTAAAATACCCGGTGAAAAATACAAAGGTGAGTTGATGAGTGATACCTTACTAATTCCGATGGATATTGCTCAACCCAATTCGTGTTTTTCTACCAAATATTGGTTAGGACCATTGGAAGACAAAACAGTATCGTATGTTAGCGGACAGAATAATCCACTTATGCGCTATGCCGAATTCTTACTTAATTATGCTGAGATACTTTTCCAGAATGGCAAATCAACAGATGCATACGCCCAGCTAAACCGGGTACGAAACCGGGCAAAATTAGGAAGCTTACCGGTATCAACCGATAAGGAAACTTTTATGACAGATTTAATGAAAGAGAGAAGAGCTGAACTAAATTTTGAACCCAATCTTTGGTTTCATTTCACAAGAACAGGAACAGCAGCTAAATTCCTCAAACAAGAATATAATGTTACAATGAATCCTGCATGGTACAAATTTCCTATTCCGCAATCTGAAAGGGATCAAAATCCCAATTTATCTCAGAATGCCGGATATTAATTATATTATGCAAGTTTAGTTTTGGTTAGTTAGTTTAAGATAGAGGGGATAGTGTTCCCCTCTATTTAAGTATAAAGTAAAATAGTTAAATTTAGCATGGAATTAAAAAAACAGATTAATTTAGTCTGAATAATAGAATTTATGCGTAATTCACTTCTTTTAGCAATGATTTACTTTCTTGGAGCCTGCACTTTGTTCTCATGCAACTCCAATAAGAATAATAATCTGGCGGCATCAAAAACACTATTTGAATATATGCAAGCTGAAAAAACGGGTATCACTTTTCAAAATAAACTTATACCCGACCAAGATATGAATGCTGTTGAATACAATTACTTTTATAATGGAGGAGGAGTAGCTGCTGAAGATTTTAACAAAGACGGGCTTACAGATCTTTATTTTACCGGCAATCAGGTTTCGGGAAGACTCTATTTAAACAAGGGCAATTTTAAGTTTATTGATGTAACAGAGAAAGCTGGATTAAAGACTGAAAATTGGGGAACCGGAGTGGCTGTTGCCGACGTTAATAACGACGGATTACCTGATTTATACATCTCTTACGCAGGATACAGTGATCTCAGAAGAAGAAAACATCAATTGTTCATCAATAAAGGAATTAATGCTGCAGGTGTTCCTGTCTTTGCCGAAGAAGCTGATAAATATGGATTAGCAGATAACAGTTATACTACCCAGGCATGTTTTTTTGATTTCGACAAAGATGGCGATCTGGATTTGGCAATGATTAACCATACTCAGGATAAAACAAACCCTAATTTCCCAATGCCAAAAGATGGTAATATCCGCGCTCCGGAATCTACCCAACTTTACCGGAATGATAATAACCATTTTACCAACATATCAACATTAGCCGGTATTACAGAAAAAGGCTATGCACTGGGCATTTGTATAAGCGATATTAACAAAGATGGCTGGACCGACCTGTATGTTACCAACGACTTTAGCTTTGATGATGTTCTGTACATTAACAATACTGACGGTACCTTTACCGAAAGCCTTGATAAATACGTACAGCATACCTCCCGCTTTACTATGGGCTGCGATATTGCAGATTACAACAACGATTCTTATCCTGATATTTATACATTGGATATGCTTCCTGATTCAAACAAAAGACAGAAAATGATGAATACGGCCATGAATAATGACCGATTTTATTATTCATTATCTCTGGGTTATGCACCTCAATATCCCCGAAATATGCTTCAGTTGAATAATGGACCCGATACAAAAGGACATTTTAGTTTCTCGGAAATAGGTCAATTAGCAGGGGTTTCAATGACCGACTGGAGTTGGGCTCCGTTATTCGCCGACTTTGACAACGATGGGTGGAAAGATTTGTTTATCTCCAATGGAATACCTTTAGATATTACCAATAACGATTTTATAGTCTTCAGAACTAAGGCAATCAGAAATTCAAGAGATTACGCCTCGTTAAAAAAAATTGTTCTTGGTAAAATTGGAACTTTAAAACCAGTAGAGAAATGCAACTTCATCTTTAAAAACCAAGGCAATCTGAGATTTACCAATCATTCTCAGGCATGGGGAATGAATAAAAAAGGATTTCATAATGGGGCAGTGTATGTCGATCTTGATAATGATGGTGATTTGGATTTGGTTACAAACAATATTAACGATTATCCGTCAGTTTACAGGAATCAATGCAACAACTTACTTTCAAATAATTACATAAGAATAAAACTAACAGGTCCCTATTCGATAGGTGCGAAAATAAGCATTGATTGCAAAGGGAAAAAGCAATTTCTCGAGCACAATACAATAAGGGGATTTCAATCATCTCAGGATCCGGTTGAACATTTTGGACTTGGGAAAGACAGCATTGTCGATACTTTAACAATAACCTGGCTTGATGGGAGAACACAGCAACTTGTTAATGTAAAAGCCAATCAGCTACTTACATTAGACTATAAAAATGCATCACATCAAAAAGTTAGTTCAAATAAATACGCTAACACTGGCACCATATTTAAAGATATTACCAAAACAGCAGGGTTAAATTATACGCATATTGAGAATTCATTCGAAGAGTTTAATTTCGAACCTCTTCTGCCGCACCGGTTTTCTCTGGAAGGTCCCAGAATGGACATTGGCGATATAGATAAAAACGGATTGGAAGACCTTTGGATTGGAGGGCCAAATGACATTTCAGGGAAATTATTACTTCAGCAACCCAATGGAACTTTTTTGTCGAAAAATATGCCTGATTCTATATTTGAGGATGTCGGTGGGATTTTTTTCGATGCTAACGGAGACAAAAATCTCGACCTATATGTTGTAAGTGGAGGTAATGAATTCAAGCCTTTTTCTGCTTCTTATCAGGACCGTCTGTATATAAATGACGGGAAAGGAAATTTTAAACGCAACAAAAATGCACTACCCAAAATAACATCAAGCGGTTCTTGTGTTGTTGCAAACGATTTTAATAAAGACGGGGCTATTGATATTTTTATCGGAGGTAGGGTTATTCCTGGATTTTATCCAAAGCCTCCACGCTCTTATCTGTTTCAAAATAATGGCGAAGGACATTTTAGTGACGTAACATCATCTATTTGTCCTGAATTAATGAATATAGGACTGGTAACTTCTGCTATTTGGTCGGATTTTGATAATGACGGATGGAAAGATCTTATTATTACCGGAGAATGGATGGCCATTACATTTTTTAAAAACGACCATGGCAAACTGATAAAATGGCTTAACAATCCTCTTGTAGATACTGCAACAGGATGGTGGAACAGTATTGCAGAAGGAGATTTTGACGATGACGGAGATATGGACTATATCGTTGGGAACCTGGGACTAAACAATAAATTTAATGTGTCGCAAAAAACCCCACTATCTGTTTATACAAAAGATTTTGATGGAAACGGAATGACAGAGTCGATACTCACATATTATTTAAATGGTAAAGAATATACCGTTGCAGGAAGAGATTTAATAACCCTGGAACTGCCATCAATAAAAAACAGGTTTAATACATACGAAAAATTTGCAGATGCTGAATTTAACCAGATCTTTACAAAAGAAGATATTAAAGACGCACTTCACCTAAAAGCAACTTATTTTTCATCGGTATATTTAGAAAACAAAGGCAATGGAAAATTTGTAATAACAGAACTTCCGTTAAAAGCCCAATTCTCTGTTATACAATCGATACAAACAGATGACTTTGATGACGACGGAAAACTTGATGTAGTAGTTGCAGGAAATTATTTTAGTCCCGATTTCAGAACAGGAAGATACGATGCATCTCAGGGTCTCTTGCTAAAAGGAAATGGCAAAGGTGGATTTTCCCCCGTTTCGGCTGCCAAAAGTGGCATTTCAATTATTGGCGATGCAAGGTCGACATTGCGTATTCAGATAAAAAATTCATCCTGTTTATTGGTAGCAATCAATTCAGGAGAATTAAAGTGTTATAAAATAAATAAATAAATAGTAATGACCAATTATAAATGTAAAAACGGTTAGGCATCAACAATTGTTTTTCAATTTAAATTGTACCGGTACTATAAAAACAAAAGTATTGTAAGAATGCAAACAACTTCATTGGTAAAGTTTTGTAAATAATTGTACTCATGAGAATAGTTTTATTTTTTTGTCTTCTTCTCCTAATTCAGAGTTGCCGTCACGGTGGATATAAAGCACCTAAAGAAGCACTTTTCACTCAACTGTCGCCTAAAGAATGTAGTATCCGGTTTCGAAACGACATCATGGATGATTCGCTTTTTAATGAAGCTACTTACCGGAATATTTATAATGGAGGTGGAGTAGCAATTGGCGATTTAAATAACGATGGGCTTCCCGAAGTATTTATGGTTGCCAATCAGGGAGAAAATAAATTATTTTTAAATAAAGGCAACTTTAAATTTGAGGATATTACCGACAAGACAGGAATTTTTAAAAATCAAAAGTGGAGTACCGGAGTAACGATGGCCGATGTAAATGCAGATGGACTTTTAGACATTTATATCTGTGCATCAGGAACAATAATTGGAGATATCAGGAAAAGTGTTTTGTTCATTAATCAGGGCGGATTAAAATTTAAAGAAAATGCTGCCGGTTATGGCCTTGCTGACAAGGGGGGAACAAACACGCAAGCAGCATTTTTTGATTACGACCTTGATGGTGACCTTGATGTGTTTTTAGTTAGTAATGATTGCGAAGTTATTACAACAGCTTATCCTTATGCTTCTGTTCGGTCTATTCGCGATAAAAAAAGTGGCGATAAATTACTTCGGAATGATGATGGCTATTTTGTTGATGTGACAGATTCTTCAGGAATATACGGAGCCGCTTTTGGCTTTGGGTTAGGAATAATGACCACTGATATGAATGGCGATAACTGGCCAGACATTTATATAAGCAATGATTTTTATGAGAAAGATTACGTATACATTAATCAAAAAAATGGAACATTTATTGAAATGAGCGACTCCTGTCTGACACAAATGTCTAACGCAAGTATGGGAGGAGATATTGCAGACATTAACAACGATGGGCTTTCAGATATTTTTACAACAGACATGCTCCCCGAAGACGATTACAGATTAAAGAAAAATACCCATTTTATGGACTATAATTCATATATCAAAAAGTATGAAAAGGGCTACCATCATCAAATTACAACAAATATGCTTCATATTAATAATGGAGATAATACGTTCAGCGAAATTTCGAGTTATGCAGGAATTAGTGCTACCGACTGGAGTTTTGGCGCCCTTATTTTTGATTTAAATAATGATGGGTGGAAAGATATTTTTATTTGTAATGGTATGTATCTCGATGTAACCGACCGCGATTATACCGATTTTATCGGCACTCAGGATATGGCTTATTTTCTAAACAGGAAGGCACTATCTAAATACCAGTTAATTCGGAATATGTCTGTCTCTTCTCCTTTGGTAAATTATGCTTTCCTAAATCAAAAGAACCTCACGTTTACTAATTATTCTGAAGCATTAGGCTTTGGAGAACCCGGATTTAGCAATGGTGCTGCTTATGCCGACCTTGACCGAGATGGTGACCTCGACCTTGTAATTAATAATATAAACGGCGAATGTTTTGTATACCGTAATAATTCAACCGAAAAAAATAAGAAAAACTTTCTACGGGTACAATTGAAAGGGAAAGGGGAAAACCCTTTTGGTGTTGGAGCTCGTGTAACTGTTTATGCCGGAGGACTAATGCAAATGAGTGAAAATTACCCCACCCACGGTTTTCAGTCGAGCGTAGAACCGATACTTACTTTTGGACTTGACACAATAAATAGGATAGACTCGCTAATTGTAATCTGGCCTGATAATAAATTACAAAAATTGATAAATGTTGCTGTAAATAACGAATTATTACTAAAACAAGTTGAAGCAAAAGATAAATTTATAGTTCATAAAAAAGAGAAGGCAACTCTTTTTAAAGAGTCAACTGCAAAATTGGTTGATGGAAACACTCATCATAAAGAAAATATTTTTGTTGATTTTAATGTGGAGCGCTTGATTCCTCATATGCTTTCTACCGAAGGTCCTAAAATGGCAACTGCAGATTTAAACGGTGATGGGCTAACCGATTTTGTTGTCGGCGGCGCAAAACATGATACAACAAAAGTCTTCCTTCAAACTAATAATGGAAGGTTCAGGCAGTGTTTACCACAAATTTCTTTTAAACAGGATGAAAATTATGAAGATATAGATTTGGCCTTTTTTGACTGTGATAACGATGGCGATCAGGATTTACTGATAGCCAGTGGTGGCAATCTGAATCGAGTTAATAGTAAATTGCTCCAACCCCGTTTATATTTAAACAATGGTAAAGGTATATTTAAACGGGATAATAAATGTTTGCCAAAAATCAGCGTTAATGCTTCCTGTATAGAAATTTTAGATTTTAATGGAGATGGGCTAACCGATATTTTCATTGGAGGTAGAAGCATCCCCGGTAAATATGGAATAAACCCCAGAAGTTATCTGCTAAAAAATAATAACGGAGTATTTACCGATATTACGGAGGAGATAGCGCCTGACCTGCAAAACATTGGAATGGTTACCGATGCTGTATGGGCTGATATTGACAATGATAGCCAAATGGAATTGGTTGTTGTTGGCGAGTGGATGCCTGTTACAATCTTTAAAAATGAAAATGGGAAGTTAATATTACCTGTTAATCTCAATAAACAGTTTCTCTATTCCAATGGCTGGTGGAATTGTATAAATGCTGTTGATTTGAACAATGATGGACAACTTGATTTAATAGCCGGGAATCTTGGGCTAAACACAAAAATAAAGGCCGACAGCCTTCACCCGGTCGAACTGTTTTTAAAAGATTTTGATAATAATGGAATACCAGAATCAATCCTTACCTATTATAAAAGTGATGGGAAAAGTTATCCTTATTATATGAAAGATGATATTGTGGCTCAAATTCCTATGCTAAAAAAGAGATTTTTAAAACACGTAGATTATGCCGGCAAAACTACCGAAGAAATTTTCGACAAAAGCCAACTGGAATTGGCTGAGGTAAAACAGGCCTATCAGTTTCAATCCTGTAGGTTTATTAATAAAGGGAATGGCAAATTCGATATGCAACCACTACCTGTTGAGGCACAATTATCACCCGTGTATTCAATATTGGCCGAAGATTTAGATAACGATGGATGGAAAGAAATTATTTTAGCAGGAAATTTTAGTGGGTTACAACCTGAAATTGGACGATACGAAGCCAATTACGGTACCTATTATAAAGGGGGGCCAAACAATAAACTAACTTATCAATCCCCTCGTAATTCGGGTTTCTTTTATAAAGGGGAAGCCAGAAGCCTGATTCATATATCGACAGCTACTCATAAAGATTTGATATTTCTGGGCAGAAACAATGACTCTTTCTTAGTTTATGAACAACAACAACAAAAACTATTAAACAGCATATATGCCAAATAAAGTAAATAATAAAAACCGATAGAATATGATTATTCTGTTATTCTATTTTTGTTTATACTATTTATAACTTAGAAGAAAAAATCTGGAAATGAAAAATATCAAAATTTTAATGCTAATCGTATTTTGTTTATTTACCCTTCAGAGTTGCAGAAATAGTGCAGAAGACAAGAAGAAGAAAGCGGTTGAACTGATGACTGCCCAAACATTGGGGCTTGCTTATATGGAAGAATTTAAACTCGACAAAGCTGAAACCGAGTTTTTAAAATATATTGAACTTGCCCCAAAAGAGAAGTTAGGGCACGCAAATTTAGGGTTGGTTTATTTAAGGATGGGCAAATACAACGATGCCGAAAAACAACTTTCAAAAGCCATTAAAATTGATTCGAAAGATGCCGATGTGAGATTATTATTGGCAACAGTTTTTCAGATGAATAATGAACGCGAAAAAGCAATTTCAGAGCTTAAAGAAGCGTTAAGATTTGCTCCCGACCATATTAAAATTCTTTATAACCTTTCAGAATTGTATTCAACAGAATCAGACGAGAAGTTGAAAAAACAACGTAAGAAATATATGCTCCAGCTTGCCGATAAAGCACCGGAAAATATAGTGCCCCAACTTATTATAACTGAATTGTATATTAATGATGAAGAATTTGACAAGGCAATAAAACAATTGGAAATCATTCAGAAACAATTTCCCGATTTTCCGAAAGAAGCCATTAATTATTTTGACGAAACACTCGCTTTTTTAAGAAAATCAGATAAAAAGAATGCGAGTGTACAATTTATGATTTTTCACAATTACATGAAAGTTACCTCTGTATATCAAGCAGGCATTACCGATTTAAAAGGTCAGACAGGCTCTCTTATCGGATTTCCCATAATTACTTACGGCCA
>Ga0256913_10000295_pt1 | contig 24996 bp, 39 predicted proteins | sample Axial_MatmetaG_FD_185970 | JGI IMG/M metagenome (GOLD analysis project Ga0256913, IMG submission 185970) | Deep-sea worm associated microbial mat communities from Axial Seamount, Juan de Fuca Ridge, Pacific Ocean - Axial_Mat | ecosystem: Environmental > Aquatic > Marine > Oceanic > Microbial... | reverse complement strand
ACAACCTAACAACCAATTAACCTAAACAACCTAACAACCTAACAACCAATTAACCTAACAACCTAAACAACCTAACAACCTAACAACCAATTAACCTAACAACCTAAACAACCTAACAACCAATTAACCTAACAACCAAACAACTCTTAAACATTCTAATAATCAATAATAGAATCAAATTTAATAACACACCTTGTCAAGTATAAGTATTGAATTAATAGTACAATCATTTGGATAACTGGATTGTGTATTTGGGCTTCTTTTACGTTTTTTCACATGAGTAGAAGAGAGTTATTATGAGTATATCTTATTGTTAATTGGCATTTGCATGTTAACATTTATAAAAATATATTCTAGAATAATTGCTCTAAAACCTTTATTATCATACTAATGGTATTAGTTTTTAAATTGTTTCAAAATATTTAATAAAAACATACTGAGAATAAAAAATAATTTATATATTTGCAGCCGCTTTAAATGGGAATAGAGACTCATCTGAAGCAAAGTAAAATATTAATTGTTAGGAACCTGATAAGTGAAGACGGTATAGGTTCCAAAAGAGTTCAGATAAGCTCTTTAGGTCTAAAACATATACCTTCCCTATCAATTTTTACAATACTTTTATTAGATATTAGCAAGATTTAACACTTGCAATGTACTGACACTTAGTGTAATATATTAGATTATTTAAATATTCTGATATAATGCTAATTGTTGAGTTATTAATTGTACTTTTGCACTCCCATTTTTTGGGAGTTAATAAACATAAAATCAATAGAAGCAAGTAATTTATTTTAAATTATGCCAACAATACAACAGTTAATCAGAAAAGGTCGTAAAAAATTGACCGACAAGAGCAAGGCTCCAGCATTGGATTCATGTCCTCAAAGACGTGGTGTTTGTGTACGTGTTTACACAACCACTCCAAAGAAACCTAATTCTGCAATGCGTAAAGTAGCACGTGTTCGTTTGACTAATGGAAAAGAAGTTAACGCATACATTCCAGGTGAAGGTCATAACTTACAAGAGCACTCTATTGTATTAATTAGAGGTGGTAGAGTGAAAGATTTACCAGGAGTACGTTATCATATCGTTAGAGGTGCACTAGATACTTTAGGAGTTGATGGTCGTACTCAGCGTCGTTCAAAGTATGGAACTAAGCGTCCTAAGAAGAAATAAGATATTACATTACATAAATAAAGGTGTAAAATGAGAAAACAACAGCCAAAAAAGAGAATAACTCTTCCAGATCCTAAATTTGGTGACGTACTAGTTACTAAGTTTGTTAATAATATGATGATGGGCGGTAAGAAAAACACTTCTTATAATATTTTCTATTCAGCTATGGATATAGTTAAAGAAAAGTTATCAGAAGAAAATCCTGTTGATGTGTTTAAAAAAGCATTAGCTAACGTAACTCCTGCCGTTGAGGTTAAGAGCCGTCGTATAGGTGGTGCAACATTTCAAATTCCAACAGAGATATATGCTTCTCGTAAGGAGTCAATTGGTATTAAATCATTAATTGGTGCTTCTCGTAAACGTCACGAGAAAACAATGGGTCAAAAATTGGCCGGAGAAATTTTATCAGCTTATAAAGAAGAAGGTACTGCTTTCAAAAAGAAAGAAGATACTCATCGTATGGCTGAAGCTAATAAAGCATTCTCACATTTTAGATTTTAATTAGTAGCGAGATAAGAAATGGCAAGTAACTTAAAACATACAAGGAATATCGGTATTATGGCCCATATAGATGCGGGTAAAACTACTACTACCGAGCGTATTCTTTATTATACTGGCAAAAGCTATAAAATTGGAGAAGTACATGATGGTGCTGCAACAATGGACTGGATGGTGCAAGAGCAAGAAAGAGGTATAACAATTACTTCTGCTGCTACTACTGTATTTTGGAATTATAAAGATATTCAAAATAAAATTAATATCATTGATACTCCGGGTCACGTTGATTTCACTGTAGAAGTTGAACGTTCTCTTCGTATTCTTGATGGTGCTGTTGCTCTTTTCTGTGCAGTTGGTGGTGTTGAACCTCAGTCTGAAACAGTTTGGAGACAAGCTACTAAATATAAAGTGCCTCGTTTAAGTTTTGTAAATAAAATGGATCGCTCCGGAGCTGATTTTTTCCAAGTTGTAGAGCAGATTCGTGAGAGACTTAAAGCTAATCCTGTTCCAATTCAAATTCCTATTGGTGCCGAAGAGCATTTCAAAGGAGTTGTTGACTTGATTAAGAATAAAGCGTTTGTTTGGGATGATTCGGATTCAGGTGTTACTGTAACTGAAATTCCTATTCCTGAAGATCTAGTTGAAAAAGCTGCTACATATAGAGCTCAACTTATCGAAGGTGTTGCTGAAGAAAGTGATGAGCTTTTAGAGAAATATATGGATGATCCTGATTCAATTACTGAAGAGGAAATGATGCATCATATTCGTAAAGCTACTATAGATATGCGTATCACTCCTGTAATGTGTGGTTCTGCTTTTAAAAATAAAGGAGTTCAGATGTTATTAGATAATATCATTGAATTCTTACCTAGCCCTGTTGATGTTGATGCCGTTGAAGGTTTTAATCCTGATACAGAGAAAACTGAATTAAGAGCGGCTAAAGCTGATGAGCCATTTTCTGCTCTTGCTTTTAAAATTGCCACCGATCCTTTTGTTGGTCGTATAGCATTTTTTAGAGTTTATTCTGGTACTCTTGATGCAGGTTCTTATGTATTGAATACTGGAACTGGTAAAAAAGAGCGTATATCAAGAATTATGCAGATGCACGCTAATAAGCAAAATCCCCTTGCAAAAATTGAGGCTGGTGATATTGGTGCTGCTGTAGGTTTCAAAACTATTCGTACAGGAGATACTCTTTGCGATTTGAAGAGTCCTATTATTCTTGAATCTATGGAGTTTCCAGATCCTGTTATTAGTATCGCTATTGAGCCAAAAACTCAAAAAGATATTGATAAATTAGGAGCAGCTTTAGCTAAGTTGGCTGAAGAAGACCCTACGTTTAAAGTACGTACTGACGATGATAGTGGACAAACTATTATTAGTGGTATGGGTGAACTTCACCTTGATATTCTTATTGACCGTTTACGTCGTGAGTTTAATGTTGAGTGTAACGAAGGTTTACCTCAAGTTGCATATAAAGAGGCAATTCTTTCTAGCGTTGAACACCGTGAGGTTTATAAAAAACAGTCTGGTGGACGTGGTAAATTTGCTGATATTCAATTTGAAATTGGACCAGCTGATGATGGAGTTGTTGGATTACAATTTATCGATGCTATTAAAGGTGGTGTTATACCTAAGGAATTTATTCCTTCTGTTGAAAAAGGATTTAAAGCAGCAATGCAAAATGGTCCTTTAGCAGGATATGAGATCGACAGTATGAAGGTTAGATTGTTCTTTGGTTCTTACCATGCAGTTGACTCTGATGCTCTTTCTTTTGAGTTAGGTGCTAAAATGGGTTTCAAAGCTGCTGCTGCTAAATTTAAGAAAGCCTTGCTAGAACCAATAATGAAAGTTGAAGTCGTTACTCCTGATGAGTATATGGGTGATATTATTGGAGACCTTAATAAACGTCGTGGTATGGTTGAAGGTGTTGAAGCTAAAGATGGTACTCAAAATATTAGAGCAATGGTTCCACTTTCAAATATGTTTGGATATGTAACTGCTTTAAGAACTATATCATCTGGGCGTGGTACATCTACTATGACTTTTGATCATTACGATCAAGTGCCAGATTCAATTGCTGAAGAAATAATCAATAAATAAACTTTCATATTAAATAGATATGAGTCAGAAAATTAGAATAAAATTAAAGTCTTACGATTATAACTTAGTAGATAAATCAGCTGCTAAGATTGTTAAGACAGTAAAGTCTACAGGCGCGATAGTTAATGGACCAATTCCATTACCTACAAATAAGAAGATTTATACAGTATTGCGTTCAACTTTCGTTAACAAGAAAGCTCGTGAGCAATTCGAATATTCAACTTATAAGCGCTTATTGGATATTTACAGTACTACTTCAAAAACAATTGACGCATTAATGAAGCTTGAGCTTCCTAGTGGTGTTGAAGTAGAAATCAAAGTCTAAATAAATTTTAACATTAAGAAATAATGTCAGGAATAATTGGAAAGAAAATAGGTATGACTAGCTTATTTGATGCCTCTGGTAATAATTTACCATGCACTGTTATCGAAGCTGGTCCTTGTGTAGTAACACAAGTTAAATCTAAGGAAGTGGATGGCTACGAAGCTGTACAACTTGCCTATGATGAAGCTAAGGAGAAAAATACTCCTAAAGCTATGATGGGGCACTTCAAAAAAGCAGGAACTACTCCTAAAAAAATACTTGTTGAGTTTACTCGTTTTGAGGACAAACGACAAGTAGGTGATGTAGTTAATGTTGATGTATTTAATGAAGGTGAATTTGTTGATATAGCTGGAAATTCTAAAGGTAAAGGATTCCAAGGTGTTGTTAAGCGTTACAACTTTAAGGGTGTTAACGATGCAACTCACGGTCAGCATAACAGATTAAGAGCTCCAGGTTCTATTGGTGCTAGTTCTTACCCATCTCGCGTATTTAAAGGTATGCGTATGGCTGGACGTACTGGTGGTAATCGTGTTAAAGCTATTAACCTTGAAGTGCTTAAGATTGATAAGGAAAAGAATATCATTGTGGTGAAAGGTTCTATTCCAGGTCCTAATGGTTCATATGTAATTTTAGAGAGATGGAATTAGTAGTATATAAAATTTCAGGAGAAGAGGCAGGTCGTAAGATTAAACTTAACGACAGTATATTTGGTATAGAGCCAAATGATCACGCTATTTACTTGGATGTAAAATTAATCCAAGCAAATAAACGCCAAGGTACACATAGTGCAAAAGAGCGTTCTCAATTATCAGGTAGTACAAGAAAAGTAAAACGTCAAAAAGGAACAGGTACTGCACGTATGGGTGATATTAAAAGCCCTATTTTACGTGGTGGTGCTAGAGCTTTTGGCCCAAGACCTCGTAACTATGGCTTTAAGATCAATAAAAAAGTTAAGAAATTAGCTCGTTTATCTGCTCTTACTTATAAAGCAAAGCAAAACGAAATTTTGGTAGTTGAAGATTTTACTTTTGATACTATCAAAACTAAACAATATGTTGATTTACTTAGTAAATTTGAATTAACAGGAAAGAAAACATTATTGGTATTACCTAAAATTGATACTAATGTATATCTTTCTGCTCGTAACATTCAAAGATCTAAAGTTACTTTAGCTGATAGTATAAATACTTACGAAGTATTAAATGCTAATAAGTTGATTATCGCTGAGAGTTCTTTAAGTGAGTTAGAAAAAATGTTTAGTTAATAACGGCAGGTTTCACAAATTATAAACATTACAGAGATGAATATCATAGAAAAGCCAATAATATCAGAAAAGATGAATCAGTTAGGGGAGAAACTTTCTCGCTTTGGGTTTGTTGTTGATAATAGGGCTAATAAAATTCAGATTAAAAAAGCAATAGAAGACCTTTACGATGTTGAGGTTATTGCTGTTAATACAATGAATTATTCAGGTAAGACCAAAGCTCGATCTACAAAAGCTGGTTATATAAGCGGTAGAACAAAAGCCTTCAAAAAGGCTATTGTGACCTTAGCCGAGGGACAAAGTATTGATTTTTATAGTAATATCTAGTATAATATAGAGATGGCTTTAAAGAAATTCAAACCAACAACGTCAAGTCAGCGCTACAAGATAATTAGCGACTACGATGACATTACAACAGCTACACCAGAAAAGAGTTTGTTGGCTCCTAAGAAAAGATCAGGTGGTAGAAATAATGAAGGAAAAATGACTATGCGCTACATTGGTGGTGGTCATAAAAAGAAGTATCGTATTATCGATTTCAAGCGCGATAAAGACGGGATTCCTGCTCGAGTAAAAACTATAGAATACGATCCAAATCGTACTGCAAGAATTGCACTTCTAGTTTATGCTGATGGCGAGAAACGTTATATTATCGCTCCTAATGGACTTAAAGTTGATCAAACTATTAGTTCTGGTAAAGGAATTGCTCCTGAAGTTGGAAATGCAATGTTCCTTAGTGATATTCCTTTTGGTACAGTTATTCATAATATTGAATTACGTCCAGGTCAAGGAGCTAAAATGGCTCGTAGTGCTGGAAGTTATGCTCAATTGATGACTCGTGAGGGTAAGTTTGCAATCATTAAATTACCTTCAGGTGAAACTAGAATGGTTCTTCAAACTTGTAAGGCTACAGTTGGTATGGTTAGTAATCCAGATCATAGTCTTGAGAGAAGCGGAAAAGCAGGTCGTACCCGTTGGTTCGGACGTCGTCCTCGCGTGAAGCCAGTTAATATGAACCCAGTCGATCACCCAATGGGTGGTGGAGAAGGTCGTGCCACTGGTGGACATCCAAGATCTCGTAACGGTATTCCAGCTAAAGGTTTTAGAACTAGAGCTAAGAAGAACCCTACGAATAAGTATATCATTGATAGAAAGAATAAATAATTTAGAAGATTTAGGATATGAGTCGTTCGTTAAAAAAAGGTCCATACATACACTACAAATTAGAGCGTAAGGTATTGGCAAATCAACAGGCAGGCAAGAAGTCTACAATTAAAACTTGGTCTAGAGCATCAATGATTTCTCCAGACTTCGTAGGATTAACAATCGCAGTTCATAATGGTAACAAATTTGTTCCTGTTTATATAACTGAAAATATGGTAGGCCACAAATTAGGTGAATTTTCACCTACTCGTACATTCCGTGGTCATGCTGGTAGTAAAAATAAAGGCAAGAAATAAATTCTATAGAAATGGGAGTTAGAAAACATAATAGTGCAGAAGTTCGCAAGGAAGCAAACAAAACTACATACTTTGCTAGGTTAGTAGATGTTCCTACTTCTCCACGTAAGATGAGAATCGTAGCTGATTTGGTTCGTAATGTTGATGTTGAAAGAGCATTGGCTATTTTAAAACATTCACCAAAAGAAGCTTCAGGTCGCTTATATAAACTTTTATTGAGCGCTATTGCTAATTGGCAAGCTAAAAATGAAGGCGTAAGAATGGAAGACGCTCAACTTTATATTAGTAAAGTATTTGTTGATTCAGCTCGTCAACTTAAACGTATTCGTACTGCACCTCAAGGTCGTGCGCATCGTATTCGTAAGCGTTCAAATCACGTGACTCTATATTTAGATAGTAGAGCAGAAGTTAACTCCGAAGTTACAAACAATTAAATAATCGATAATGGGTCAAAAAGCAAATCCAATAGGTTTAAGATTAGGATACATCAAAGGATGGGATTCTAACTGGTTTGGTGGTAAAAGTTTTGAAGCTAAGCTTATAGAAGATAACAAAATAAGAAAGTATCTTTCTGTACGTCTAGCTAAAGCAAGTGTTGCTAAAATATACATCGAGCGCACCCTAAAGCTTATTACTGTAACTATCAATACAGCTCGTCCTGGTATTATTATCGGTAAGCAAGGTTCGGAAGTTGATAAGCTAAAAGAAGAATTAAAGAAATTAACAGGTAAAGAAATACAAATTAACATATCAGAAGTTAAGCGTCCTGAATTGGATGCCTTTTTGGTAGCGCAGTCAATTTCTCAGCAAATTGAAGGTCGTGTTTCTTATCGTCGTGCAATTAAGATGGCTGTTAGCTCATCTATGCGTGTAGGTGCAGAAGGAATTAAAGTTCTTGTATCTGGTCGTGTTGGTGGTGCTGAAATGGCTCGTAGTGAAATGTATAAAGAGGGACGTATTCCGTTACATACGCTCCGTGCAGATATCGACTACGCGTTGGTAGAAGCTCAAACAACCTATGGTTTGCTTGGCGTTAAAGTTTGGATTTTTAAAGGTGAAGTTTATGGTAAACGCGATCTTAGTATTGCTGGTACTGTAGAGAAAAACGGTCCTAAAAAATCTAGAAGAAAACCCTCTCATAAAAGAAGCCGTTAATAGTTTATATTAGAAACGTAAAAATTTTGGAATAATGTTACAGCCAAAGAAAACCAAGTTCAGAAGAATGCAGAAAGGGAGAATGAAAGGTAATGTGACCCGTGGGGCACAATTAGCTTTTGGTTCTTTTGGAATTAAATCCCTTGACGAAAACTGGCTTACTGGACGTCAAATTGAAGCTGCTCGTCAGGCAGTTACTCGTTATATGAAACGTGAAGGACAAATTTGGATTAGAGTATTTCCTGATAAACCAATTACTAAAAAACCTGCAGAGGTTCGTATGGGTAAAGGTAAAGGTGCTCCAGAAATGTTTGTAGCTCGTTGTAAACCAGGTAAAATTATCTTCGAAGCAGAAGGTGTACCTTACGAAGTAGCTAAAGAAGCATTACGATTGGCAGCTCAAAAGTTACCAGTTAGAACTAAGTTCATAGTACGAAACGATTACGCTGAGTAGAATCGGTTTGTTTAATTGATATTTTAAAAATAGAAAGCAATGAAACAAGAAGAAATTAAAGAAATGGCTACTGCTGATTTGCAAGAGCGTTTAAGTGAAGAACAATCGTTTTACACTAAAACAAAGTTGCATCATGCTGTTAGCCCTATCGAAAATCCTCAAGCTATAAAAGAGATTCGTAAAACCGTTGCGCGTATTATGACTGAGCTTAGGAAAAGAGAAATTGAAGCTGCTAATAAATAATTATAATCTGTAGAACGATGGAAAGCAGAAATTTAAGAAAAGAGCGTATAGGTGTTGTTGTCAGCGATAAAATGGATAAAACTATATCTGTTCTTATCGAAAGAAAAGTAAAACACCCAATGTACGGTAAATTCGTTAAGAAGTCTAAGAAATACTTAGCTCATGACGAGAAAAATGATTGTGGAATTGGTGATACCGTAAAAATTATGGAAACACGTCCACTTAGTAAGAACAAATGTTGGAGATTAGTCGAAATCATTGAAAGAGCTAAATAGTTATGTTACAACAAGAATCTAGAGCATTAGTAGCCGACAATAGTGGCGCCAAAGAAGTTTTGATTATTCGAGTTCTTGGTGGTACAGGAAAACGTTATGCCCGTATCGGTGATAAAGTGGTAGTTGCAATTAAAAGTGCTATACCTAACGGTAATGTTAAAAAAGGAACTGTGGCTAAAGCAGTAGTAGTTCGTACCAAAAAAGAGACTCGTCGTAATGATGGATCTTATATTCGCTTTGATGATAATGCAGTTGTACTGCTTAACACTACAGGTGAAATGATGGGAACTCGTATCTTTGGCCCTGTAGCTCGTGAGCTACGTGAGAAGAAGTTTATGAAAATAGTTTCTCTTGCTCCTGAAGTATTATAAGGTTTAACCAGTATATAAGATATAAGATGAGTGTTAAAATCAAAATAAAGAAAAACGATACCGTTAAGGTTATCGCTGGCCGCGACAAAGGAAAGCAGGGTAAAGTACTTCAAGTATTCCCTTCTAAAAACAAAGCCTTAGTCGAAGGTGTAAATATGGTATCTAAGCATACTAAACCAAACGCTGAACACCCACAAGGAGGAATTATACCTCAGGAAGCTGCTATTAATATCTCAAACCTTATGTTTGTAGATGCTAAAGGTAATGCCACTCGTGTTGGTCGTCGCGTTGAAGATGGAAAAATTGTACGTTATTCTAAAAAATCAGGGGAGGTAATCAAATAATGGAATATTCACCAAGATTAAAAGATAAGTATACAGCAGAAATTGTTCCAGCAATGATGAAACAATTTAATTATAAGTCTGTAATGGAAGTGCCTAAATTGGTAAAGATAGCTCTTAACCAAGGTGTAGGTGGAGCTATAACTGATAAGAAATTATTAGATTCTACAATTGTAGAGCTTACTAATATCGCTGGTCAAAGAGCAGTTAAAACCATTTCTAGAAAAGATATTTCTAACTTTAAGTTGAGAAAAGGTATGGGCATTGGTGCTCGTGTTACTCTTCGTAGAGAAAGAATGTATGAATTTTTGGATAGGTTAATATCTGTTTCCTTACCTCGTGTACGTGACTTCCGTGGTATTAATAATAAAGGTTTTGACGGTCGTGGAAACTATACAATGGGTATCACTGAGCAGTTAATATTTCCTGAAATTGTACTTGATAAAGTAAGTAAAATTCAAGGAATGAACCTTACATTTGTTACTACTGCAAAGAATGATGAAGAAGCATTTGCTTTACTTAAAGAATTTGGTTTACCATTTAAAAAATAAGAAATAATGGCAAAAGAATCAATGAAGGCGCGAGAGCGTAAAAGACAAAAAATGGTAGCTAAGTATGCTGCTAAAAGAGCCGCACTTAAAGAAGCTGGTGATTATGAAGGTTTACAAAAACTTCCAAAAAATGCTAGCCCAGTGCGTTTACACAATCGTTGTCAATTAAGTGGACGACCAAGAGGTTATATGCGTCAGTTTGGTATCTCTCGTATTAATTTCCGCGAGATGGCTCTTAATGGTCTTATACCTGGTATCAAAAAAGCCAGTTGGTAGTTTTTATTACAAATAAATATTAAAATTAAATTAAGATGGTAACCGATCAAATAGCAGATTACTTGACTAGAATTAGAAACGCTGCTGCTGCAAAGCACAGAGTAGTCGAAGTGCCTTCTTCAAATTTAAAAAGAGAATTAACCAAAATTTTATATAATAAAGGTTATATCTTGAGTTATAAATTTGTTGATGGTGAAGTTAAAAAAACAATTAAAATAGCTTTGAAATATCACCCAGAAACTAAGGTTTCTGCAATTACTTCGATAGAGCGTATTAGTAAACCTGGTTTGCGTAAATATACTAACTCTAAAGACTTACCTCGTGTATTAAATGGTCTTGGTATTGCAATTATTTCTACTTCAAAAGGCGTTATTACTGATAAAGAAGCACGCAAACTGAATGTAGGTGGTGAAGTTTTATGTTATGTAAGCTAATTTTTCAAAAGAGATAGAATATGTCAAGAATAGGAAAATTACCAGTCGCAATTCCTCAAGGTGTTGAAGTCAATATTAAAGGTGACACGATTGTAGTAAAAGGAAAATTAGGAGAGTTGACTCAAGAGATTAATGGAAACATTGACGTTGTTGTTGAAGAAGGAAATATTATTATAAATCGTAATGATGAGACTAAAGACACTCGTTCAAAACATGGTTTATATCGTTCTTTAATTAATAATATGGTTATTGGAGTTTCTGAAGGATATAAAATAGTTCAAGAATTAGTTGGTGTGGGTTACCGTGCTACTAATCAAGGACAAGTTTTAGATTTATCTTTAGGATTTTCACACCATATATATTTTCAAGTCCCTAGTGAAGTAAAGGTTGAAACTGAATCTGCAAAAGGAAAGAATCCATTAGTTATTCTTACTTCTGCTGATAAACAATTAATTGGTCAAGTTGCAGCAAAGATTCGTTCTTTACGTAAACCTGAGCCATATAAAGGTAAAGGTGTTAGATACCAAGGAGAAGAAATTAGAAGAAAAGCAGGTAAAACAGCTGCTAAGTAATAACAATAATAATCTAATAGCACGATGAAATCAAAAAGATCAATTCAAAGATCTAGGGTACGTACTAAAATACGTGGAAAGATCTCAGGTACATCTGAGCGTCCTAGATTGAGTGTTTTTAGAAGCAATAAGCAAATTTATGCTCAAATCATTGATGATGCTGAAGGTAAAACATTAACTTCAGCTTCTTCTATTGATAAGGACATTGCATCTAAAACAGTTAATAAAGTAGAACAAGCTAAATTAGTTGGTCAATTATTGGCTGAAAAGGCTAAAGAAGCAGAAGTAGAAACTGTAGTCTTCGACCGTGGTGGTTATATCTTCCATGGTAGAGTAAAAGCATTAGCTGATGGTGCACGAGAAGGAGGACTTAAATTTTAAGGAATTATGGCAAGAATGAATGATAATAGAGTAAAATCCAGCGATGTAGAATTCAAAGATCGTGTGGTAAGTATCCAAAGAGTAACAAAGGTTACTAAAGGGGGTCGTACTTTCAGTTTTTCAGCTGTAGTAGTTGTTGGAAATGAAAATGGTGTTGTTGGTTATGGTTTGGGTAAAGCAGGAGAAGTTACAGCTTCTATCGCTAAAGGTGTTGATGACGCTAAAAAGCATTTAATTACTGTTCCTGTTTATAAAGGAACTATTCCTCATGAGCAATCAGGAAAGTATAGTGGAGCTAGAGTTTTTATTAAACCTGCATCTCACGGTACTGGAGTAATTGCTGGTGGTGCTATGCGTGCTGTACTTGAGAGTGTTGGCGTAACTGACGTTTTGGCTAAGTCAAAAGGTTCGTCAAATCCTCACTCAGTAGTAAAAGCAACTATTGATGCTCTTTCTCAATTACGTGACCCACAAATGGTTGCTGAGATGAGAGGCGTTACTTTAGATAAAGTTTTTAATGGTTAATTTACGTAGCAGAAATTATTGTATTTTTGCACGTTCAAATTCGTTATAAAATGAAGAAATTAAGAATTAAACAAATAAAGAGCGGAATCGACCGCCCTGCACGTCAGAAGAGAACTCTAATTGCTCTTGGTATTACTAAGATGAATAGACCTCGTGAAGTTGAAGCTAGCCCACAAGTTTTGGGAATGATCGAAAAAGTTAAGCATTTGCTTAGCGTAGAAGAAATTTAGTCAATAATATTTAATTTATATAGCAATGGATTTAAGTAGTCTTAAACCTGCAGAAGGATCAATTAAAACGAGAAAGAGAATCGGTAGAGGACAAGGCTCTACTCGAGGTGGTACTTCTACTCGTGGACATAAAGGTGCAAAGTCACGTTCTGGATATAGCCGTAAAGCTGGTTTCGAAGGAGGACAAATGCCTCTTTATCGTCGTGTGCCAAAATTTGGATTTAAAAACTTTAACCGTGTTGAATATCAAGGTGTAAATATTGATGTTATTCAAGATTTATTTGATAGAAAGGGAATAAGTACTTTTACTAAAGAAGTATTTGTTGAAAACGGTATCGCTAATAAAAGAGACTTAATTAAGATTTTAGGTCGTGGTGAACTTAAAGCTAAAGTTGAAATTCATGCACACGCATATACTGCAACTGCTCTAAAAGCTATTGAAGCTGCAGGTGGAGTTGCAAATAAACTATAATATCAGATGAAGAAATTTATAGAAACTCTTAAGAATATTTGGCATATTGAAGAATTACGTAATCGTATTATTCTTACTTTATCGCTTATTCTAATTTATCGTTTAGGTGCTTATGTTGTTCTTCCTGGAGTCGATCCTCGTGGACTTGAAGCTCTTCAACAACAAGGTAAAGATGGTTTAATCGGTTTAATCAATATGTTTTCTGGTGGAGCCTTCTCTAATGCATCAATTTTTGCATTGGGAATTATGCCTTATATCACTGCTTCAATTGTGATTCAGTTGTTAGGTATGGCTGTTCCTTATTTCCAAAAATTACAGAAAGAGGGAGAAAGTGGTCGTAAGAAAATCAGTCAATTTACTAGATTACTTACAGTTATTATTGTAGCTTTCCAAGCTCCTGGCTATATTGCTAATATGATTAATACTCTAGGTAAGTATTATCATACTGCCGCTGGTCAAACTTTGGAAACAGTTCCTTTGTATACTTCTTCTCCAACATTTTTCTATGTTCTTTCTGTTGTAATTCTTATCGCTGGTACCATGTTTATTATGTGGTTAGGTGAGAGAATAACTGATAAAGGTATTGGTAATGGTATTTCACTAATTATTATGATTGGTATTATAGCTCGTCTTCCAATGGCTTTAGTTGCTGAATTTTCATCTAAAGTAACTCAGCAGACAGGAGGTCTGGTGATGTTCTTGGCAGAGATGGTGTTTTTGGTACTAATTATTTTGGTGACAATATTATTGGTACAAGGTACACGTCGTGTGCCAATCAATTTTGCTAAAAGAGTAGTTGGAAATAAACAATATGGTGGTGTTCGTCAGTATGTTCCTTTAAAGGTAAATGCTGCCGGTGTAATGCCCATTATTTTTGCTCAGGCAATCATGATGCTTCCTATTACTTTAATTGGTTACGCTCAATCTGATAGCTTAAGTTGGTTTGCTACTGCATTTTCTAACTTTAACGGATTTTGGTATAATCTTGTATTTGGACTAATGATAGTTGCATTTACATATTTTTATACAGCCATTACAATTAATCCTAAGCAAATTGCTGAAGATTTAAAGAAGAATGGTGGTTTTATTCCTGGTGTAAAACCAGGTAAACGTACCGCAGAGTTTATTGATAATATTTTGTCAAGAGTAACTCTTCCAGGGTCAATTTTCTTGGCATTTGTTGCAATTATGCCTGCTTTTGTTAGTCAAGCAGGAATTAATCAACAATTTGCACATTTCTTTGGTGGTACATCATTACTTATCTTAGTTGGAGTTGTTCTGGATACTTTACAACAAATAGAAAGTCACTTAATAATGCGTCATTACGATGGATTAACTAAGACAGGTAGAATTAAAGGTCGTTCTTCTAATGTGTTTAACACTAGTGGAATGGGTGGAATGTAATTTTTTGACAAGTATAATATGATTGTTAAAACATTACAAGAAATAGAATTATTAAGACAAAGTTCTTTACTTGTTGGACAGACATTAGCTGAAGTTGCTAAAATAATGCGACCAGGGCTTAAGACTATTGAAATGGATAAGGTTGCTGAAACTTTTATACGTGACAATGGTGCTACGCCAGGTTTCAAAGGTTATGGTGGTTTTCCTGCTACACTTTGTATCTCTATAGGAGATGAAGTTGTTCATGGAATACCTGGTGATCGAGAACTTAAAGATGGTGATTTAGTTTCTGTAGATTGTGGTACTTATATGAATGGGTACTATGGTGATTATGCTTATTCATTTGCTATTGGCGAATGTGATGATAGCATAATTGATCTACAGCAAACAACTAAAGAATCTCTTTATTTAGGAGCATCTCAGGCTATATTAGGTAAAAGAATTGGTGATATTGGCGCTGCAATTCAAGGTCATGTTGAAGGACATGGATATTCCGTTGTTAGAGACTTAGTTGGTCATGGTATAGGTAAGAATCTACATGAGAAACCAGAAGTTTATAATTACGGAAGAAAAGGTAGCGGTAAGAAACTTGCTGAGAATCTTGTTATATGTATTGAACCTATGATTAATATGGGTACAAAAGATGTATATCAAGGAAAAGATGGTTGGACAATTCGTACTATTGATCACAAAGCGTCAGCTCATTTTGAGCATACAGTTGTGATTAAGGCTAATAAACCTGAATTTCTGTCTACATATGAATATATTGAAGAAGTTTTAAAACAGAATACGAACATTAGATAGTATGGCAAAACAAGTATCGATAGAGCAAGATGGTACAGTACTCGAATCATTGGGAAATGCAATGTTTAGAGTAGAACTAGAAAATGGGCATGTCTTAACGGCACATATTTCAGGAAAGATGAGAATGCATTATATTAAAATCTTACCTGGTGATAAAGTTAAATTAGAGATTTCTCCCTATGATTTAAGTAAGGGAAGAATTACTTTTAGATATAAGTAGATAATAGTAAAATATACATAATCATGAAGACTAGAGCATCAGTAAAGAAGAGAAGTGAAGATGATGTAATTGTACGTCGTAAAGGACGTGTATTCATTATCAATAAGAAAAACCCTAAGCTAAAACAGCGTCAAGGATAAACATTAATTTAATATCATTTATAACCATTTAATTTAAAGTCTATGGCTAGAATCGCGGGAGTAGACATCCCAAATAACAAAAGAGGCGAAATTGCCCTGACTTATATCTTCGGAGTAGGTCGTAGTACTGCCAAAACAATATTGGACACAGTTGGTGTTGATTACAATGCCAAAGTAAACGACTGGAATGATGAAGATACAAAGAAAGTACGTGAGTTTATCAGTGAGAACCTTACTGTAGAAGGTGAACTTCGTTCAGAAGTTCAAATGAACATCAAGCGATTGATGGACATTGGTTCGTATCGTGGTATTCGTCATCGTATTGGATTACCTCTACGTGGTCAGAAAACAAAGAATAACGCCCGTACTCGTAAAGGTAAGAAGAAAACCGTTGCTGGAAAGAAAAAAGCGGTTAGATAAGTAAGGGATTAAAAGTTTTATGAAACTTAAAAAGAATTATTAGTATTATGGCAAAAAACACAAAGAAAGGAAAGTCAGCCAAAAAACGAGTAGTAAAAGTGGAGCCGGTAGGCCATGCTCATATTAGCGCGACATTCAACAACATTATCATTTCTTTGACCAATACTGCAGGACAAGTTATCTCTTGGTCATCTGCAGGTAAAATGGGTTTTAGAGGTTCGAAAAAGAATACTCCTTATGCTGGTCAATTGGCTGCAGAGGATTGTGCTAAAGTAGCTTACGATCTCGGATTACGTAAGGTGAAAGTTTATGTTAAGGGACCTGGTTCAGGTCGTGAATCAGCAATCAGAGCAATACATAATAAAGGTATTGAGGTTACTGAGATTATTGACACGACTCCATTACCACACAATGGTTGCCGTCCACCAAAACGTAGAAGAGTTTAAGTTTATTTTTAGAAATTAGTAAATATTTAAGATATGGCTAGATATATTGGTCCAAAAACAAAAATAGCTCGTAAATTTAACGATGCTATATACGGCCCTGATAAGAATTACGACAAGAAGAAGTACCCTCCAGGACAACATGGAAACTCTCGTAGACGTAAAAAACTTTCAGAATATGGTGTTCAGCTTCAAGCTAAACAAAAAGCTAAATATACTTATGGTATATTAGAACGTCAGTTCCGTAATCTATTTGAAAAAGCAAATAGAAAAAGTGGAATTACAGGTGAAAACCTATTACAACTTTGTGAAGCTCGTCTTGACAACTCAGTTTTTCGTTTAGGAATTGCTTCTACTCGTGCTGCTGCTCGTCAACTTGTTTCTCACAGACATATCACTGTTAATGGTGAAATTGTAAATATTCCAAGTTATTCTCTTCGTGCCGGTGATGTAATCGGAATTCGTGAGAAATCTAAATCACTTGAATCTATCACTGATTCTTTAGCATCTAAAGTTACTACTTCTCCATGGATGGAGTGGGATGCTGAAAAGTTAGAAGGTAAATTCAATCACTATCCCGAAAGAGCTGATATTCCAGAGAATATCAATGAGCAACTTATCGTGGAATTGTACTCTAAATAATATTGTCGAATTATTAAAATCATTATAGATGTCTATTTTAGCATTTCAAAAACCAGATAGGGTTATCATGATCGAGTCAGACGAACACAAAGGTATCTTTGAGTTCCGTCCACTAGAGCCAGGATACGGTATTACTATTGGCAACGCTTTACGTCGAATCTTATTAGGTTCCTTAGAGGGTTACGCAATCACTAGTGTTCGTATTGAAGGTGTAGATCAAGAGTTTTCTTCTATCGATGGTGTCATCGAGGATGTAACCGATATAGTTTTAAATTTAAAGAAAATTAGATTCAAACGTCAAATCGATTCATACGAGAATGAAAAAGTTTTGATTTCTATCGGTAATCAAGAAGCTTTTACTGCTGGTGATATCAATAAGTTCTTATCAGGATTTCAAGTTCTTAACCCAGAATTGGAAATATGCCACATGAATAAAGATGTAAAGCTTAATGTAGAGCTTAATATCGAAAAAGGTCGTGGTTATGTTCCTTCTGAAGAGAATAAAGTAATTAGTGCTCCTCTTGGAACAATATTTATTGATTCAATTTATACTCCCATTATTAATGTGAAGTATAAAATTGAGAACTTTCGTGTTGAGCAGAAAACTGACTACGAAAAACTTATTATCGAAATAGATACTGATGGTTCTGTAGAGCCTATTGAAGCTTTGAAAGAATCTGCTAAGATTCTAATTCAACACTTCATGTTGTTCTCTGACGATAAAATGACTTTCGATACTGAAGAAATTACAGCAACCGAAGAGTTCGACGAAAATACATTACACATACGCCAATTACTTAAAACTCGTTTGATTGATCTTGATCTTTCTGTTCGTGCTTTGAATTGTTTAAAAGCAGCTGAAGTTGATACTTTAGGTGAATTGGTTGCTTTCAATAAAAACGATTTATTGAAGTTCCGTAACTTTGGTAAGAAATCTCTTACTGAATTAGAGGAATTGGTTAAAACGAAGAATTTGAATTTTGGTATGAATGTTACCAAATATAAATTGGATAAGGAATAATAGCAATGAGACATAAGAAGAAATTTAATCATTTAGGAAGAACAGTTGCGCATAGAAAAGCCATGCTATCAAATATGGCTACTTCTTTAATTGTTCACAAAAGAATAAAAACAACTGTAGCTAAAGCAAAAGCTTTGCAAGTATATGTTGAGCCTTTAATTACTAGATCAAAAGAAGATACTACTCACTCCCGCCGTATGGTGTTCAGAAAATTACAGGATAAAGATGCTGTAAGTCAACTGTTCAGAGAAGTAGCAACTAAAGTTATGGATCGTAAAGGTGGTTATACTCGTATTCTTAAAATTGGAAACAGACTTGGTGATAATGCAGAAATGTGTATTATTGAGTTAGTTGATTATAATGAGAATATGGCAACTAAAACTGCTAAAACAACTAAATCTAAACGTCGCCGTTCTAAGAAAAAGGCTGATGCTCCTACTGCTAAAGTTGTAGCTACTGAAGAGGTTGTAGAAGAAGTTAAGGCCGAAGAGCCTAAAGCTGAAGCGAAAAAAGAAGAACCAAAAGAAGAAAAATAATTATTTAATTCTTCATTAAAATATTAAAAGGATGGTAAGTTTTACCATCCTTTTTTTTGTACTTTTATAGCGTATTATTAATGATATTTTATAAACCTTAAATATAAGAATATGAGTGCAATAATTAATATTCACGCGCGACAAATTCTCGATTCAAGAGGAAATCCTACTGTAGAAGTAGAAGTAATGACCGAAAGTGGAATAATAGGAAGAGCAGCAGTTCCTTCTGGTGCATCTACTGGAGTACACGAAGCTGTCGAACTTCGTGATAATGATAAAGATGTTTTCATGGGAAAAGGTGTTTTACAAGCTGTTAACAATGTAAATACTACTTTAAATCAGGAACTTCAAGGATATTACGTTACAGACCAAATTGAGATAGATAAAAAGATGATAGAGCTTGATGGTAGTAGCAATAAAGGGAACTTAGGTGCTAATGCTATTCTAGGAGTTTCTATGGCATGTGCAAGAGCAGCGGCTCAAGCTACAAATCTACCACTTTATCGTTATCTTGGTGGTGTTAACGCTAATACATTGCCAATCCCAATGATGAATATCCTTAACGGTGGTTCTCATGCGGACAACTCTATCGATTTTCAAGAGTTTATGATTATGCCAGTGGGTGCTAAGACTTTTTCAGATGCTATTAGAATGGGATCAGAGGTTTTTCATAATCTTAAAGCTGTTCTTAAAAAAGCTGGATATTCTACTAATGTAGGTGACGAAGGTGGATTTGCTCCAAATCTTAAATCTAATGAAGAAGCAGTTACTGTAATTCTTCAAGCTATAGAAAATGCCGGATATGTTGCTGGAAAAGATATTTATTTGGCTTTGGACCCTGCTAGCTCTGAATATTATATTGAAGAAGAAAATGTATATCATTTGAAATGGTCAACAGGAGAGAAGCTAAGTCCAGCACAAATGGTTGATTTCTGGGAAGAGTGGATTAATAAATATCCTATCCTTTCAATTGAAGATGGAATGGCAGAAGATGATTGGGATGGATGGAAACTTATGTACGACCGTATGGGAGATAAAATTCAGTTAGTTGGTGATGATTTATATGTTACTAATACTGAAAGATTGCAAAAAGGTATTGATATGGGAGTTGCTAATTCTATTCTTATTAAAGTAAATCAAATAGGAACTCTTACAGAGACTCTAAATGCAATTAATCTTGCTACTCGCAATCAAAATACTTCAATTATTTCTCATAGAAGTGGTGAAACTGAAGATGTGTTTATTGCACACTTAGCTGTTGCTATGAATACTGGCTTAATAAAAACAGGTTCTGCTAGTCGCTCTGATAGAATTGCAAAATATAATGAACTAATGAGAATTGAAGAATCACTAGGTGATGATGCTGTTTATCTAGGAAATAACTTCAAATACGCGAAGTAATTATGCAAATATTTAATAAACTAACTACATTAGGGATGCTTGTCATTCTTACTGTAGTTTCTTTTTCATGTGATACTGAAAAGAAGAGTGAGAATACTGTAATAAAAGGAATTGTTGATGGTGCTGCAGGTAATACTGCATTAATTGTTAATGAAAATCCATTTAATCCAACTACAGATACAGTAAAATTTGATGATAATGGAACATTTGTTTTAAACTTGGAAATCGAAACTCCAAAGTATTATACAATTGAACTTGGTAGGACACATATGGTGCTTTTTATTAGACCTGGCGATTCTTTAATATTTAATGCTAAGTCTAATAGTATTTTTAATACTGTTGTTTATAGTGGTTCTGCTGCAGTTTATAATGATTATATCATTAATATGACAAAAATTAGTGGTAATTATCAGTCTAAGCTTTTTGATATATTCTCAAAAGATGAAGTTACGGTTACTAGAAGTATAGATTCTTTGCGTGCAGTACATGCTGATGAGATTGCCTTAATGCAAAAGAATTTTTCTGATTTGAATCCATTTTTTCTTAAAATGGAAAAAGCTAGAATTATATATGAATGGGCTTTATACCATAGAATTTATCCAGATTATTATGAGTATTTGAATAAAGGAGAGTCTGCTGTTATTTCTCCTGAATTTGATACTTACTTAGCTGAAACTTCTCTTAATGATGAAGAACTTATTGATTTACCAATCTATCTTAAGTTTCTAGAAGCATATTTAAGAACAGAGTTTAGCGAGTATGCAAAGCCTGAAATAAAAGAAGAATTCAAATCTCATATTACATTTGAACTAAATATTATTAATAAGAATATTGAAAGTAAGAAACTAAAATCTATACTAGTTTATAATACTGTAAACCAGCAAGTAAAATATGATGGAATAAAGGATTATGACTTGTATTGGGATTCTTTTGTTGAGCTTTGCGATAATGATGCTTTTATTAATAGAATCAAAGAAAAGCTTAAGGACTGGGAATACTTGAAAAAAGGAATGCCTGCAAAGGATTTTTCCTATGAGAGTATTGATGGTGAAAAGATTAGCCTAACTTCATTTAAAGGTAAATGGGTTTATATTGATATTTGGGCTACTTGGTGTAATCCATGTATTGGTGAAATTCCTAAACTTAAAGAATTGGAAGAAAAATTCCATGGTAAGGACATAGTTTTTATGAGTATTTCAGTAGATAGAACTCAAGAGCCATGGAAAAAAATGCTTGCTGAGAATGAAATGAAAGGTGTTCAACTTTGGGCAGGGCAAGATCCGATTATCAAAGATTTTTATAGAGTTAATGGTATTCCTCGCTTCATGATAATTGATCCTGAAACTAATATTTACGAAGTAAGTGCTGATAGGCCTACTATGGGCGTTGAAACTACTTTAGAAAAACTCTTAGCACAATAGTTTATGGAGATTTTGTAGTATAGCAGTATACTTTCAATTAAAGATTGCCTTATATTATTATTTTATAATGATATAAGGCTTTTTTTATACCTTAGCAACTCAATGACCGAGGACTTCTTATATTATATATGGCAATACAAAAACTATAAACATGCTCTACAAACTGTAGATGGCAAGGATATAGCGGTGCTTGGTGTTGGGATTAGGAATTCCGATTCAGGTCCAGATTTTTCAGCAGCAAAAGTGAAAATAGGTGATACAATATGGCATGGAAATGTTGAGATGCATATTAAATCATCAGATTGGATAAAACATGGTCATAATACTGATGAGGCTTATGATTCAGTAATTCTTCATTTTGTTTATGAGAATGACATGGATATTATTACAGTTGGTGGCAATAATTTGGAAGTTGTAGAAATTAAGGGTAATATAAAGGATGGTCAATATGCAAGATATAAAGAGTTAATAGGAGGAAGGTCTTGGATTTCTTGTGCAAATCAGATTAAAGATATTAATGATCTGATTCTTTATTCTTGGTTAGATAGATTGCTAATTGAGCGTTTAGAAAGAAAAACGGAGGATATTGAGAATAGCCTAAAAAATAATAATAATAATTGGGAGCAGACTTTTTATATTCATCTTGCTCGTAACTTTGGTTTTAATACCAATTCGGATGTCTTTGAGCAACTTGCAAGGATGACGCCAATTGAAGTTCTTGCTAGATATAAGGATGATATTTTTAAATTGGAAGCATTGCTATTTGGTCAATCATCACTTTTAAATCCTAGTTTAAATGATGAGTATTCTAAAGAATTAATCAATGAATATAGTTTTCTGAAGAGAAAGCATAATCTAGAGGGTGTCTATTCTTATCAATGGAAATTTCTAAGAATGAGACCGGTGAACTTTCCAACAATTAGAATTGCTCAATTTGCTAATTTGATTAATAAATCGAGTCATTTGTTTTCTTTAATAATTGAGTTTAAAAAGCTTGATGAATTAAGAGAACTATTTAATTTATCTCCCTCTAAATATTGGAATAACCACTATATTTTTGGTAAGAAGACAAAAGAGATTAAGAAATCATTTGGCGATTCTAGTTTTGATTTAATTCTTATTAATACAATAGTTCCATTTTTATTTGTTTATTCAAATCATGGTGGAGATGAAGTGTTAAAACAAAGAGCACTAATGTTTCTCCAGCATACAAAATCTGAGAATAATTCAATTATAAGTAAATATGCTCATGATGGACTGGTTGCTCATAATGCAGCCCAAAGTCAAGCATTATTAGAACTTAAAAACAGTTATTGTAAATATCAGAAGTGTTTGCAGTGTGCTATTGGTTTGCAATTGGTTAGTGGAAGATAATTGTTGTTATTTTAAATGAACTGAAGGTTTGTAAAATGCCTCTTTACCGGGAAATAACAACTTTTTCTTTGCAATTGTCTCCGGATAAGTAAAGTATTTTAATTCTCCTTTAGCACAAATATCTCCTTTAGCATTCATTAGTTCAGCTTCAATATAAGCAATATTCTTTATCATTTTTACTAGTTTGGCTCTAAGTTGTATTGTTTGTCCATTGGTACGAACGGGTTTTAAGAAATTAACCTTAAGCTCTTGAGTAACACCGGAAGTGCCTACTTTTACACTAACACACCAAGCTGCAATTTCATCAATCAAAGTAGATTGAATACCACCGTGAAGAACATTTACAAAACCTTGATATTCACTTTTTGTCTCCCAATCAGCTATTACATATTCCCCATCTTCGTAGAAATGTAGATTCAGCCCTATAGGATTAGAAGGACTACATCCAAAGCATTGATAATCCGGATGCCCTTCAAAAGGTTTAAATAGCTTCTTCATTATTTATTAGTTAAGTGTAATATTGATTTCATACTACTAATTTGTTCTGGATTTCCTAAAACAAAAAGTTTAGAATTAGGGATTATTTTTGTATCAGGAGTAGGATTGGTAACAAATTCTCCATCAGGTTTCTTAAAACCTACAATATTTGCTCCTGTATTTGCTCTTATTCCTAGTTCAAATATTGATTGGTTTATTAAATCTTTGGGTAGGTCACTACAAACAATTTCTACAAGATTGGTATCGGCACTTCCTGTAACAGAGATTTTATCAAGAAAATGAACTACATCAACAGAACTAACCATTGCCGCCATATGCGAACCCCCAACATACTCAGGCATTACAACCTCATTTGCCCCTGCAATTAGTAGCTTTCTCTCAGCAGAGTCATCAGTGGCTCTTGTAATTATCTGTATATTAGGGTTTAAGTATCTTGCAGAAATTGTAATAAACAAATTATCCGCATCAAGAGGTAATGTTAGTAATAGTGATTTAGCTTTTTCTATTCCTGCTTCCATTAGTACATTGTCTTCTGTGGCATCACCTTCAGTGAAGTTTATTTTGGAGTCAAGGTTCTCCATAATGATATTATGATCTCTCTCTAAAACAATAAAACTTTTTTTTCTAAGTAATAATTCTTCACTGGCACTCTTTCCATTTCTGCCAAAGCCAACTATTATTGTATGATTTTTCATCTTTCTAATAAGGTTTTTATGTTTGTATTTGTTGAAGAAGTTACCCAAACCACCTTCTACAAAGTGTGATGTGATAACAGATATACTATATGTAAAAGCACTCCAGCTTGTAATAATTAGTACAATAGTGAATAGCTTTCCGGGAACAGTATCTACTTCCGGTGCTCCATAGCCAACAGTTGAGATGGTAATAACACTTAAATATAGAGCATTAATAAATGTCATATCTTCAACTAGCATAAATCCGACAACACCCATTAAATTTATTAAAGCCATAACAATAATAGCATATCTGAGTTTTGCGTATCTAGCAATATTTGAATAATTGTTTTCCATAATTAAATTGAGCATTTACTTTGGTAAAATTACATAAAAATCAGACAGATTCTTTAGAATATTTGTTTATCTTAGCCCATATTATTCAAGTGTTTTATAAATCACTAATAATTCAATAAATATGTTTTGGCTATTAGTAATTGGTATTGTTTTTATTGGCTTAGTATTTATACTTGCTGAAATTCTATTTGTGCCAGGAGGAATTCTTGGTATTGTTGGAGGCTTATTATTATTTTATGCTATATATTTACCTTATGGAGCCGGCTATGGAATAGAGGCACATATAAATGTAATTGCAATATTAGTTGTTTTGTCTTTATCTCTTTTCTTAATGCTTAGGTCTAATACATGGAATAGAATTAAGCTGTCGAAAAGTATAGATTCTACCGTGGCAAAGAATGTAAGAGATTCAATAAATATAGGCGATATTGGTATTTGTGTTTCTCGTCTTGTGCCAATGGGTAAAGCTCGTTTTGGTGACATACATGCAGAAGTAAAATCGTATTCTGCTTTCGTAGATCAAGGAACAGAA
>Ga0256913_10000294_pt1 | contig 25004 bp, 21 predicted proteins | sample Axial_MatmetaG_FD_185970 | JGI IMG/M metagenome (GOLD analysis project Ga0256913, IMG submission 185970) | Deep-sea worm associated microbial mat communities from Axial Seamount, Juan de Fuca Ridge, Pacific Ocean - Axial_Mat | ecosystem: Environmental > Aquatic > Marine > Oceanic > Microbial... | reverse complement strand
ATAGAAAAAGATGGTAAACAGATTATTACTAGATATTATAAACAAAATAAAAAAATTATCTCTGAGTCTATTGAACCTTGTCTTTTTGTCCCTGTTTTAGATGGGAGAGTCAAGTAAAATTATTAATTTATATATATATTTTTTAATTTTTCAATTTAATTATCATAAAAAAATATTATAATAGTCTAAAAAAAGAGTATATATTTGACCCATTTTAGTTTAACTTATTTTTCTGCTTTATTTCTGTTACTCCTTGTACCATGTTTTATATGGTGTAAGCTAAAAGCAAAAATAGTTTATTTCCCAAAAGCAGAGTGGTTACCAAAACGAGCATTTGCATGGGATAGTACAACTATATGGTTAATGATTATATATACACTTTTGGTTTTATCTTTATCTCAACCATATAGTTATGAGAGTAAGTTGTCTTCTCAAAAAAAGGGACGAGATTTGGTGATAGTCATGGATACTAGTGGTTCTATGGCACAGAGAGGATTTAACAAAGAGAGAACCCAACAGAGTAAATATGATATATCAGTATCTTTAGCTAAAGACTTTATCAAAAAACGGTTAGATGATAATGTCGGATTAGTTGTTTTTGGCTCTTTTGCTTTTACTGCTTCACCTTTAACTTATGATTTAAAAGCACTAGACGAGATGTTTGATTTGATGAGTGATATTGGTATAGCAGGGACAAGTACAGCTATAGGTGATGCTCTGATTCAAGGTATAAATACACTTTATGCAGGAAAAGCTAAATCAAAAGTACTTATACTATTGACGGATGGAAAACAGAATGCAGGAAAAAGTTCACCTAGAGAGGCTGTTGATTTAGCAAAAAGCAGAGGTATCAAAATATATACTATTGGCATAGGTAAAAAAGGCGATTATGATAAAAAATTGCTAGATACTATAGCCAAAGATAGTAGAGCTAAAAGTTTCTTTGCTTCTAATAGTGATGAGTTACAAATAGTTTATAAATCTATAGATAGATTAGAACCTAGCTCTATTGCCTCTCATAGTTATCTCAATAAAGCAGAACTTTTTGTATATCCTTTATTTTTAGCTACTGTACTATTGGCTATTTTGTTATGGCGTGAAGAGGAGCAAGTATGAGTATATTATATCCATGGTTTTTATCCCTTTTATTGCCTTTGCTTATATATATATTAGGACGAACGCACAAACGGAGCATTGGACAAAATATGCGTTGGGTAGCGTTAGGATTTTTGATTATTGCACTATCAAGACCTGTAATAAAAGAGTCAACCAAAGAGCAGACTATACCTGCTCACTCTGTTATATTGGCTTTGGATATTTCGGCATCTATGAGAGCAGATGATATAAAACCTAATCGTGCTAAAGCAAGTAGGGAAATTATTAAAAGATTTTTAGAAGAGAACAAAAAAGACCAAATAGCTCTAATAGGTTTTACTATAAATCCTCTGCTTTTATCACCTCCTACTACTGACCATAATTTAGTCTCTATCTCTCTTGATACTCTTAGAGATGAATATATCCTAACCAAAGGGACTAATATCAAAAAGCTACTCCAAAAGGTAGCTAAATTTCCTGATACTAATAAGCTACTAGTTCTATTTAGTGATGGGGGAGATGATATAATAGACGAAGATTTAGTTTTGTTTGCAGATGATAATCATATCGAGGTATTGGTAGTAGCAATGGCAACCCAAAGAGGCTCATCTATCAAAACCAAAAACAATGACCTAATCAAAGATAAAAAAGGTCATATAGTTATATCTAAATTTAATAGTAGTCTATCTAAACTAGGAAAAGTAATTGAGTTCAGTTCACCAGAAGAGGTAAGTTCTAGTATAGAGTCTTGGGTAGAAGAGCAGAGTATCTCCAAAAATGGACTAAAACGGCATAGTAATAGCTATTTTGAACTCTTTTTTATCCCTCTTATTTTTGCTCTAATTTTGATATTTTTATCAGGAACTAGATTTATATTAAAAGTCATTCCACTCTTAGCACTTTTGAGTATTCATGCAGAGGCTTATGATATATGGGATAGTTATTATCTAAACCAAGCTTATTTAGAGTATCAAGATAGAGACTATAACTCTACACTCAAAGAGTTATCAAAAATAGAAGATAGAAGTTTGGAAACAGAGATAATAAGAGCAAATAGTTATTATAAATTAGGAAAATATAAAAAGGCAAAAGCAGTTTGGAAGAGTATAAAAACTACCAATCCAAGAGTTAAAAAGCAACTATTTTATAATTTAGGAAATTGTGAAGCTCAATTATCTTATTATGATAAAGCAAAAGATTATTATATTAAATCTCTCATATTTGGAGAGGATAATGATACTCTGTTTAATTTAAAAGTTGTAATTTTTTTAAAACAGAGATATAAATCCAAAGTAGGATTTACCAATCCTAATAGTTCTCAATCATCAAATAGTTCAGATAACAATACCCAAGCCAAAGATAAGCCAACCACTAAAAAAGAGCAAAAAGCAGGAAGTAGTGGAGGGAATGGTTCACAAAAGAGTAAACTATCAACTGTGAAAATAGTTAAATCAACGGCTAAAACTTCATCTAACAAAGAGATGAGTTCCAAAGCTTATGATTTGATAAATGAGGGGTATATTAAGGAGGATAAACCATGGTAATAAGATTTTTGATATTTGTAATACTCTTTAGTATAATAGAAGCCAAAGATATATCTTATAGTTTTAGTGTTGATAATCAAACTCCATATAAAAATGAAGCAATTATCTTGGATGTAAATATAACTCAACTTGACCACTCAAAAGTGATGTTTTTTAAATTTTCTCCTAAAAAGAGTAGTGATTATAGTTTTACTCAAATAGATTTCAAAGAGGATGAAAAGTATCATTCTCTTAAATATCAATATAAATATCGTATCTATCCATTAAGAGATAACAATATATCTATACAATTTGATATGGTAAAATCTGTTACTACTGATGCTAGTGTGGCGTATGCTATATCTGGAGATAGGGATAATATCAAAGGCTTGGTTAAACAAAATACCAAAATAGATTTATCCCCTTTGGTTATAAAAGTCAAATCAGTTCCTAATGGTACTAGTTTGGTTGGTGATTTTAAATTGCACTATACTATAGATAAAACGATTACTAAATCTTATGAGCCTATATATCTACATATAGAGTTAAAGGGTAGTGGGTATTTACACTCTTTTGAAATCTTGCCTGAGAGTAAAAAGTATCATATTTTTACACAGAAGCCAAAGATTATATCTAATAGCATAGTTTGGGATTATGCTATATCCTCTAAAAGTGATTTTGTGTTACCTAAGGTAGTTTTAAATGGGTTTAATCCTAAAACTAAACATAGTTATAAACTTATAATTCCTACTAAGCATATAAAAGTTGAGGGGGTTGATAGTTCCTCTTTGGTTGACAAAGAGGATAATCCTCCATCTACTCATGATATAGATTGGTCTTGGATTGGATGGTTCTTTTCCTATATTATAGTATTTTTGAGTGGTTTTTTTATGCCTCATGATATATTTAATATATGGAATAAGAAAAAGCATATATCTTTTGATGATAAGGTAGCTTCTGTTAAGAGTCATAAAGAGTTATTAAAGCTTTTATTGTCTTATAACAGTTCTGAATATACTGGGGTTATTAAAATATTGGAACAAGTGGTTTATAATGGGAATGATATTAGTTTGAGTCGAATTAAAAAGATGCTTTAGGAGGTAACAGATGATAAACAAAATAAAAGAGATAAAAAAAGAGATAGCAAAAGCTGTAATAGGTCAGAAGGATATGGTAAATGGATTGCTTATTGGACTTTTTTGTGAGGGGCATATATTGGTTGAAGGCGTTCCTGGTTTAGCCAAAACCACTACAGTCAAAGCCCTATCTTCTGCTCTAGCTTTAGAATTTAAACGGATACAGTTTACACCTGATTTATTGCCATCTGATATTATAGGTGCTCAAATATATGACCCACAAAATAATATATTCAAAATCAAAAAAGGTTCTATATTTACACAGTTACTATTAGCTGATGAGATAAATAGAAGCCCATCAAAAGTACAATCAGCACTGCTTGAAGCGATGCAAGAGAGACAGGTAACTATAGGTGAAGAGAGTTTTGCTCTGCCTAGACCTTTTATGGTTATGGCTACTCAAAACCCATTGGAACAAGAGGGAGTATATCGTCTGCCTGAAGCGCAACTAGATAGATTTATGATGAAGCTATTAATTACTCATAATAGTGCAGATGAAGAGTTGAAAATCATGCGTCAAATAGCTAATAGAGAGACTAAAAATATAGAAGCTATTCTATCTATAGATGAGCTAGATATTATATCTAAAGAGATAGAAGAGATACATATAGACAAAGAGGTAGAAGAGTATATAGTTTCTATAGTTCGTGCTACTAGAGAGCCAAGTAGTGATATTCGATATGGAGCAAGTCCCAGAGCTATTATTGATTTATACAAAGCCTCAAAAGCTCATGCTTATATGGAGGGTAAAGATTTTGTAACTCCTGTAGATATTGTAACTATGGCATATCCTCTCTTGCGTCATAGAGTAGGATTATCATATGAAGCACGAGCCAAAGGTATCCAAGTAGATGATATACTAAAAAATATTATAGATAGTGTAGTTATGCCCTAATGGATACCAAACTACAAACTATACTAATCCGAGCTAAAGAAGATGTATATACTCATTTAAGTGGAGGAAATTTATCCCGAATACTAGGAGAGGGGTATGATTTTGCAGAGCTACAAGAGTATCAACCGACTGATGATATTCGTCATATCTCATGGGTTAATTCAGCAAAACTTGGTAAAACTTATGTAAAAAAAATGCATGAAGAAAAAGAGCTAAATATAACAGTATGTTCTTTATTAGATGGACGAATGGTTATAGGAGATAAGCAAGAGCTTTTGAGCTATATAGTAGCTGTTTTGGGTTATAGTGCATATAGTGCTAATGATTTATTTGGTACTCTTTCTATATTGGGTAGTGATATAAAACAGTACGAACCAACTAAAAATATAGAAGCTATAGAGCAATCTATCTATGATATTTATGATTTTGAACCTCTTGGTAAATCTATAAATTACCGAGAAATCCCCTTAAAACTTATGCAAACTATAGAGTCCAAAAGCCTATTATTTATAATTGGTGATTTTTTAGATGATATAGATTTATCTATTTTGGCTCAAAAACATGAAGTTGTGGTGATTATAGTTCGTGATATTTGGGAAGAGAACCCTATAGTTTCACCTAATGTCCAACTAATAAACCCTCAGACCAATAAAGTGATAAATCAAAATTTAAGCCAACAGGCAATTAATCACTATCGAGCTAAATTATTAGAGCATGATACTAGATTAATACAACGACTAAATGCCTATAATATTCGATATATTAAAGTTTATACTATAGATACTATTATAGATAAATTAGAGTTATTATTTTAATATATCTGATATTAACTTTTTATTCCAATCTTGGTGCAGATTTTAAAAGCTTTTGAGTATAAGTTTCTTTTGGATTTTCCATAACCTCATCTACTAATCCTTGTTCTACTATTTTACCCTCTTTCATTACAGCCACCTCATCAGCTATCATGGGTACGATTGATAAATCATGCGTAATAAAGAGATAACTCAAGTTTTCTTCTTTTTGTAATTTTTTAAGTAGTTTAAGTACTTGTGAACGAACAGATACATCTAAAGCAGAAGTTGGTTCATCACAAATAATGAGTTTAGGTTTTACAGCTAATGCTCTAGCAATTCCTATTCTTTGTCTCTCTCCACCTGAAAATTCATGAGGATAGCGATAGAAGTGTTCTTTTTTTAATCCTACCTTTCTTAGAAGCTCTTCTATAGCTATATTTTGACTCTTTTTACTTTTTGTTCCTTTATTTAAGCTTACCATTCCCTCTCTAATAATCTCACCTACACTCATACGAGGATTGAGTGCAGAGTAGGGGTCTTGAAATACTATTTGTATTTTGGAGCGATATGGCATTAACTTTTTGGGTGATAGATTTACTATATTTGAACCATTAAATAATATCTCTCCATCTGTAATATCCAAAAGTCTTAAAATTGCTCCACCTATAGTACTTTTGCCACTTCCTGACTCTCCAACAAGTGCTAAAGTCTTACCTTCTGGAATAGATAGAGATACCCCATCAACAGCTTTGACATACCCAATTGTTCTTTGAAATATACCTTTTTTAATAGGGAAATAAACCTTTAAATCTCTAATTTCTAAAAGCTTCTGATTAGTTGTTATCTCTTTTTTACTTTTTACTATGCGTATATCTTGTAAAAGTTGTTTGGTATATGGATGTGTAGGGTTTGAGAAAAAATTATCAGCACTATTTTGTTCTACTATTTTTCCATAACGCATAACAGCAATTTGGTCTGCCATTTGAGCCACTACACCCATATCATGAGTAATAAATAGTATAGATAAGCTTCTATGTTTTTGTATCTCTTTGAGTAGTTGCAAAACTTGAGCTTGAATAGTAACATCAAGTGCAGTTGTAGGTTCATCAGCAATCAATAAATCAGGTTCACAAGCCAATGCCATAGCAATCATAACTCTCTGTTTTTGTCCACCAGATAGTTGGTGTGGATACCAGTTATATCTCTGTTTTGGCTCTTTGATACTAACTTCATTAAAAAGAGATATAACCCTATTTTTTATCTCACTCTCTTCTAAATTTAAATGGAGTCGTATAACCTCAGCTACTTGTTTTCCTATACTCATAACAGGATTTAGAGCTGACATAGGTTCTTGAAATATCATAGCAATAGATTTTCCACGAACCTTTTGCATCTGATATTCAGGTAATTTAAATAGTGATTTATCTCTAAGTAAAATATCTCCATTAGTAATTTTGATACTATTAGGTAGTAGTCTCATAATAGAGAGTGAAGTAAGAGATTTTCCACTACCAGATTCACCTACTAGAGCAAATATCTCTCCTGTTTCTATTTCGAAGCTTATTGAATCTATTAGAGTTTTATTTTTGATTTTTAAGGTTAGGTTTTCTATCTTTAATATTTTATTCATCTATTTCCTATTAAACATCATTTCTTGGGTCAAGCACAACTTGAATTCTATCTGAAAATAGATTAGCCGATAGAACTAATATAAACATAAATACAAAAGAGGAAAATAGAGACCACCAAACCATAGGCTCTCTAGCCATTTCTAATCGTGCTTGATTTATCATATTTCCCCAACTATACATAGTAGGGTCAACACCTACACCTACATAAGATAAAACAGCTTCTGCTAAAACTAATCCACTAAAATCAAGCACAACTGATATTAAAATAATATGCATTAGATTTGGGATAATATGTTTTCTAATAATTGTAAATTTACTAACTCCAAAAGCCTTAGATGCCTTTACAAACTCTATTTGTGATATTTTAAGAGTCTCTGCTCTTAGCAGTCTGCAAAGTCCTGTCCATGAGGTTACTCCTAAGATTATAACCAAAAATAGAAGTCTCAAATCTGACCTATCTAGTGTGGTTTCAAACCATTTTGGGTGATTATCCATAACTACTTGCATCAAAAGTACAGTTGCAGCAATTAGTAGTACGCTAGGGATTGAGTTTAGAGTAGTATATATATATTGGATAATATCATCTATCCAACCTCTAAAAAATCCTGCACTAACTCCCAATGCTATAGCCATAGGAAGCATTACCAAGGTAGTCAAAACACCTATAAGAACACCTGTTCTTATACTTTTTAGGCTTTGATATAGTACATCTCCACCAACTTTATCTGTTCCTAATACATGATAATCAAAACTCATAATATATAGCCAACTAAAAATAGTTATAAGTATAAATAGTGTAATGTATCCAACTTTCCAAGGTATATCACTACTATAATTTCTCTTTTTACGCCAAGTTATATGTAACCAAATTAATAAAAAACTAATAATACCTCCTAAAGCTATGGATTTGATTGAGTTTATAACTATATTTCCACTATGAACATATTTAAGAGGTTTATAAATCTGTGTTGTAACTCCATTTTTGTCAACTGATATATCTTTAGTATATTCTTTTAATGCAAATGGAGCTGAATATGTTCTCTCTTTGGTTTTAATCCTATGTTCAAAAGCTATATCTAATAGACTTACCATATTACTTTGGTAGTTATCTGATAATTTCATCTTAAATCTAAAATGAACCGAATCAAGTAGTGCAAAGAGTAGATAAAAGAGTAGAATAATAGCCGAAATCATGGCAATAGATGATTTAAAAATAGTATGCCACTGCTTTTGTACTTGTGGAGAATAAGATATAATCCATCCCCAAGCAACAACAGAAAATAGTAAAATCCAGACCATAATATCTGTCCATAGTAGAGTTATTTTCATTTAGTTTTTAAAAATTCCTTTTTTATTTTGAGTTAGATTTTACCCTAATTTAACTCTAGGGTCAAAGAGTGTATAAGATATATCTGTAAGAATAAGCCCAATGATATAAAGAACCGACCCCAAAAATACCATAGCTTTGACAATAGCAAAATCTTGTGCTTTTATAGCATCTATAGTATAACTACCAAGTCCTGGAATTCCAAAAAATGATTCCATAATCAAACTTCCCATAAAAAGTGTAGGAATTATAACTACCACACCTGTTAATATTGGTAACATTCCATTAGGTAGTAAATGTTTAAATAGTACAGATATTTCACTAAGCCCTTTGGCTCTTGCTGTTCGTATATAATCTTTGTTTATCTCTTCTAAAAATATGCTTCTATACCATCTAACACTAGAACCAATCCCTGCAAATACACCTATCATTATAGGTAATATTACAAACTTGATAGCACCCCAACCACTCTCATAACCTGATATGGGAACCCAGTGCCATAACTTGGAAAATATAATCTGTCCTGCAATAATATAAAATAGAGATGATATAGACATAATCATTACAGCTACTATCATCATACTTGTATCCAAGATAGAACCTCTAAAAAGCACAAGAAGTAGAGCTAAAGATATATTAGTTACAATACCTATAATAAATGAGGGTAAAGCAATAGCCAAGCTTGGCATCATCCTCTGTTTTATATCTTCTCCTATATTACGATTAGAGTCCGAAAAACCAAAGTCAAAACTAAAAAGTTTAATTGACTCTTGAATAAATAGTGTATCTGTGATTTTATCAATTCCTGTAGCTTTTGGATTAATGAATAGTGGTTTATTATATCCCTTTTGCTCTTTCCAAGCTTCTATCATTTGTGGAGTTACTTGTTTGGCTCCTAATTGACTTCTTGCCATATCATCAGGTGTATTTACCATAAAAAATAGCATAAATGTAATGAGATTTACACCAATTAGAATTGGTATTGCGTATAGTATTCGTTTTATTATGTAGGTTAGCATTTACTTCTCTTCTCCAATTATAGCTCTTTGTCTATTCTGATAAGCCCTATACAAAGGATAACTAATCAAAACTAAAAAGAGAATAAAAATAACTATAGGCATTAAAATTGGCTTATTCCACTCTTCTATCTTTTGTATTCTAATCTTACCATCAATCTTTTTATATTTAAGTGTATTGTTTGCCATAGTATTTGGAAATATATTAGAAAACCAAGAGTGATATAAAGATAGTGATTTAGGATGTATTCCCCATACCCATGGACTATCTTTTTGGGCTATGGCTATCATCTCTTTAATTTTTTCTAATCTCTTTGGAGAATTTTTCATAGTTTTTATCTCTTCAAATAGTTTGTCAAACTTTGGGTTTTGATAGTTTGAGCTATTAATCCCTGCTCCGTTTGTATTGACTACTGCATTTCCACCATATAGTAAAAATAGAAAATTTTCAGGGTCTGGGTAGTCTGCATTCCAACCCCATGAGAACAGTTGAGCTTTTCCTTTTCTTATTTTGTCTTGGAAACGATTATAATCAGTCGCTCTTATAACTAATTGGATACCTAATTTTTCAAACTGTTTTCTTCTCCAATCCATTAATGCTCTATCATCTGGTCCACTTGAGGTTGTATCATAATATAGAACTAATGGTTTTCCTGTTTTTTTAGATATTCCATTTGGGTATCCTGCTTGGGCTAATAGTTTCTTGGCTACCTCTAATGGCTTTCTAACTCTTTTACCTTTAATCCAATCGTATATAATAGGGTTTGTTCCCTCTTTTGCTTTTTGATAACCAAAAATTCCTGGTGGGATTGGTGATTGTGCAGGTATTCCTCTGCCATTCATAAATATTGAGATATACTCCTCTTCATTTTGGGCTATACTTATGGCTTGTCTTAGTTTTTGAGCTTTTTTACTATATCCTCCTACGACCTTGTCACTCATATTAAATGCTAGATAAAAGATACTTGGCTCAATTGCACCACTCATTTTAATACCCTTTTTTCTCATTTCATCACTTAGTCCCATATCTCCTGTTGATGATATGGAAACAGCTTGGTCAAATGCTTCAGAGCTAATTCCTGATGCATCATAATATCCTTGAAGAAATTTATTCCATAGTGGGATAGACTCTTTTTCTAATGAGTATATAACCTCTTTAATAAATGGTAACTTTTCTCCTTGGAAATATTCAGTATGGAAATTTGGATTAGCTTTTAATATCATCTCTTGGTTTGGATTATTTTTGGCTAGATAGTAAGCTCCTGTTCCTATTGGATATGTATTTAGAGTTATATTCTTTTTGATTAATCCACTTTGTTGATAAAATAGGTCGGCTTCCCAAGGGATAGGGGCAAAAAAGTTCATACTAAGCCAATATAGAAATTGAGGATATTTGCCTTTGATAGTTATCTCTAAAGTATAATCATCTATTGTTTTTACCCCTTTGATATTATATTTACGCAAATCTAACTTATCTGTTTTCTTTTTGATTTTGCTAATATATGTAGAAAACTCTTTTAGTCCGAGTATATATTGTTGCATATTATCAAGTATAGGTGAGTGGTATTGTCTAACAGCCATTCTCTTTATTGCATACTCATAATCTTGGGCTTTAAGTTCTCTTGTTCCACTCTTTTTGAAATCATTGATGGTAGATATATTTTCCAACTCTTTACTACTCAAAGAGCGATACTTCTTGATAAAAGATGGATGAGGTTGATACTTTATATCTGTTCTAAGTTTTAATATATATTTTGAATAAACTAAATGAGTAGAGTTTTCCTCAACACTATTTTTATTTTTATCCAAATATATAATAGTTGGCATCTCCTTTATTGTAAGTGGCTCTAGCTCATAAGGTACCTTAATATAGTTATATTGTAAAGGTGGTTCATAAATTTGAGAGATAATTGCCCACTCATTAGAACTATATGATACGACAGGGTCAAGATGCTTAGGAGGAAGAGAAAAAGAGCTAAATAGTGTCTCTTTTTTTTCATTTATATCAGTATGAGGGCTATTCCAAATAGTTCCATACAAGTTGCTTATTAATAGTGATAGTATTAAAGTCTTAATAAAATATTGCATGAGCTATTATATCCATTATTTGTTGAATATAACAGATTAAGTTAATAAAAAACTATATAAAAAACTAATAACAAGATATATTTATGAAAATTATAATTATAAATTATTGTTATGCGTTTTATTGTCAATTATTTATATATTTATTGAAGATTTTGATATTTTTAATTCTTATTTAAAACTATTCTACCTATAATAGAAGTATAAAAATCAATTTAACAAAGGAAAGCTATGGCAAAAATAGTAATAATGGGTGGTGGTGTATCTGGACATACTTCAGCATCATTTCTCAAAAAATGGCTAGGTAAGAAACATGAAGTAATTGTGGTTACTCCTAACTCACAATGGAACTGGATTCCATCAAATATATGGGTTGGTGTTGGTGAAATGACAAAAAAAGAGGTTACATTTCCTCTAGCTCCAGTTTATGCAAAAGCTGGTATTGATTATAGACAAGCAAAAGCTATCTCCATTCACCCTGAAGGAAAAGATGGTGATGATACACCATTTATTACTATTGCTTCTACAGAAGAGAGTAAAATGGGTCAAGAGGATGAGATTACTTATGATTATCTTATAAATGCAACAGGACCAAAACTTAACTTTGATGCAACTCCTGGTTTGGGTGATGGAAATGGTCAATTAGGTGAACATACAGTATCTGTTTGTACAGCAGACCATGCTATTCATGCAAGTGAAGAGCTTGAAAAGTCTATTGAAAAAATGAGAGCTGGAGAGAGACAGAGATTTCTTATAGGTACTGGTCATGGTATGTGTACTTGTCAAGGTGCTGCTTTTGAATATATCTTCAATATTGAACACAAGTTAAATGATGCTGGTGTAAGAGATATGGCAGATATTACATTTATCTCAAATGAATCTTTCCTTGGTGACTTCGGTATGGGTGGTATTCACTTTAGTATGGGTGGATATGCAACTTCAAGTAAAGTATTTGCAGAATCACTTTATGCTGAAAGAGGTATGGATTGGATTATTGGATGTCATGTAAATAAAGTTGAAGATGGAAAAGTTAGTTATGAACTTCTTGATGGTAGCATGGGTGAAAAAGAGTTTGATTTCGCAATGCTTATTCCACCATTTGCAGGTGTTGGCTTAAAAGTTTTTGCTAAAGATGGTGCTGATATTACAAGTACTGTTATTGCTCCGAATGGATTTATGAAAGTCGATGCTAACTATAGTGCAGGTAGTTATGAGAACTGGAAAGCGTCTGACTGGCCAAGAACTCTTCAAAACCCAACATATAAAAATATGTTTGCTATTGGTATTGCTTTTGCACCACCACACTTGATTTCTAAACCAATGAGTTCACCAAATGGTACTCCAATAAATCCAACACCTCCAAGAACAGGAATGCCAAGTGCAATGATGGGTAAAGCTGTTGCACAAAGTATTGTTGATATGATTAATGGTGCGTCTGAACCTACACACACAGCGTCTATGTCAGAGATGGGTGCAGCATGTGTAGCTTCAGCAGGTAAAGGTCTATTTTCAGGAACAGCAGCCGCAATGACTGTTTATCCAATTGTACCTGACTTTGAAAAATATCCAGGTGTAGGTAGAGATATGAATGGAACTACAGGTGAGCTAGGTCTTGCAGCTCACTGGGTTAAACACATTCTTCATCACTTATTCTTATGGAAAGCTAAACTTAATCCAGGTTGGACTCTAATTCCAGAATAAAAAATAAATTAAGATACTCTTTGTGGGTATCTTGATATAAATCATAAAAAATAATAAATATAATAAAGGAAAATAAATGGCAACAGAACATATCAAGCACATCAAACCATACAGCCCACAATTTGGTACAATGATTCCAATGGGAACACAAAAATTTCTAAGAACATGTGTATTATATCAACTAATTAGATTTGTAGCAATCAATATTAGAATGACTATACTTATTCTAAAATCACACCACTAAGAGATTTCTATTTAAATATCTCCTCCAAAATAGAGTACCCTATAAATGGGTCTCTTTATATAAAAGATTATCTATTTCACTATTTCTAGTTAACCTAAATTAATATATAAAATAAATTGATAATTATATTTACTTAAAGTTATATTGATAAATATAATAGAATATCTTCTGTTATTCTTGTATAAAAATATGTAACATTTATAAAAAAAAATTCTTTTTCTTATACCTTTTAATATAAATCAATCTTTCTTATAAGGCTATCTTCTATACTATATAACATAGCTTTATATTCGGAGTAAATTACTCCTAATTAGACTATAAAAAACTAGAGGAGGATAGCCTATGCAAGTTGAAGTGTCAAGAAGAAAATTTCTTCAAGGGACTGTTGCGATGAGTGTGGTTGGAGGCTCGGCATTGAGCGTTACCAATCTATTTGGTAATGAACATGAGTCTCATGGTGTAGCGAAATCAGTTACAACAAAAACAGGAACAGGTAAAGCTGAAAATGTACCATTTTTATGTGGAATCTGTGTAAATAAATGTGCAGGTTTTGCCAGAGTTGAGGATGGAGTTGTTACAAAACTAAATCCGAACCCTTATTTCCCAAAATCAAGAAATATGCTTTGTGCAAGAGGGAATGCTGGAATTCAAACAATGTACGATCCTGATCGTCTTAAATATCCAATGATTAGAATTGGAGAAAGAGGTGATGGTAAATTTAAAAGAGTTACATGGGAAGAGGCTTATGAAGCTATCTTAAATGGAACTGATAAATTTAAAGGTCTTAAACAGATTCTTGATGAGGAGAAAGACAACCGTGCTACAATAGGTTATTGTAACGGGGAAGGACTTTCAAAAGAGGGATTTGAGGTACTTGTAGGTGAGAAGATTGGAAGTCCAAATTATGTTGATGAGATAAGTATTTGTCTTGAAACAACACTTGGTGGATATGTTAACACTATTGGTACATATGGCGAAGCAGATTTGAATAATGCAGATTATCTAATCATTGCTGGAGCAAACAGAGCTGAAGCTATTATTACACCAGATACTATGGATATATTTAAAAGAACTAAGGGTAGAGGTCTTAAAACTATTGTTTTAGATCCTAGATTTACAAATACATCTGCAAAAGCTGATAGATGGTATGCAATAAATCCAGGTACTGACCTTGCATTTGTATTAGCTCTTACTTATGTTGTAATGAATGAAAATCTATATGATAAAGATTTTGTTACAAAATATGGTGTAGGTTTTGAAGATTATAAAAATCATATACTTTCTAAAAAATATACTCCAGAGTGGGCTCAAAAGATAACAAATATTCCAGCTAAAGAGATATATAAAACTGCTAGAGAATTTATGGCAGCTAGAAGCCCTATCTATTATCAGGGAAGAAGAAGTGTATTTAGTAAAAATGATTTTCAACTTCGTCGTGCTATGGCGATTTTTCAAGCTTTAAGTGGAAATCTTGATAAAAAAGGTGGTATTGTTTATGGTAAAAAACTAGCTCTTCCAAAAGAGGAGATAAATGCACCTATGTATGCTCAGGTTCAACCTAGATTTGATACAGCAGGGATTGCTATTCCTTCAGGGAAAACAGGTTCTTGGATAGTATTTAGAAATATGATTTTAGAAGGTAAAGCACCATATCCAGTTAGAACAATGTTTATGAGAAAACATAATCCTATGAGTGGTGTTCCAAATATGAAAAAAACTGAGGAATTTTTGAAGAAAATGGATCTTAATGTTATGATTGATATTCTTCCAAGTGATACCACAATGTTTTGTGATGTTATTTTACCTGAAGCTTCATATCTTGAAAGAACTTCTCCTGTTGCAACTTATGGTGGGCTTGAACCTGCAATTGTTCAAAGAAGAGCAGCAGTAAAACCTCTTTTTGAAACAAAAGAGCCAGAAGTAATCTATAAAGAATTGGCTGAAAAACTTTCAAAACCTTTATGGGAAATAACTAAAAAATATGATGAAGATGTTCAAGATGAAATCAAAGGAATATCTAAAGAAGAGGAAGAAAAATACTATAAAGAGAATGGTTTTGACTTAGCTAAACCTTGGGAAGAACCAGTTGGAAAGCAAAATGAAGAAAAAATAGTTAAAACTTTTGGTGAAGAAGCTTGGAAAACACTTCAAGAAAAAGGTGTATATTATCCAAATATGGATAAATATCACAAGCAACTCAATCCAAATGAGTTCCAGTACTATCCTGAAAGCAAGAAAAATTATACTACCCAAGGTGATAAGCTAAAAGTAACATTCAACTTTAAAAACCTTGCTAAAAAAGGTATTGATCCTATGCCAACTTGGCATGATAAGTGGAATTTCAGTGTTCCAAAAGGTAAGTTTAGACTTGTTACTGGAAGACATGCACAATTTACACAGAGTGGAACTACAAATAATGTAATGCTAAGAGATTTAATACCTACTAATTATTTATGGATTAATCAAAGAGTTGCTAATAAAAAAGGCATAAAATTTGGAGATATGATAGAAGTTAGTAGTAGTATAGGTAAAGTTCATATCAAAGCATATCCTACAGAAAAAATAGCTCCAAATCAAATTTTTATGCTACATGGTTTTGGTGGTAGTAGTCCAGAAATGGAGTTTGCATATGGTAATGGTGCGAATGATGCTTTGATTATAGAAGACAAAATCGAACCAGTTTATGGTGCAGCAGTTATGCATGAAACAAATGTAGAGATAAGAAAGGTGGTATAATCATGGCTAGATATGGAATGGCATTAGATTATAAAAATTGTATAAATTGCAAAGCATGTGAAGTAGCTTGTAAAGAAGAAAATGGTGTGCTTTTAGGAGCAGATAAACATAGAATTTGGGTTGGAGTCAAAGAGATAGAGGGGGAATATCCTCTACTAGATATTGTATCTAGTACTTTTGTACCAAGTCAGTGTCAACATTGTGAAGATGCACCTTGTCAAGAGGTCTGTCCTACACATGCTACATATTATGATGAAAATAATGTGGTAAGAGTTGATAGTGATAAGTGTATCTTGTGTTCTTATTGTATGAACGCTTGTCCTTATGATGCCAGATATGTAGATGATAGAACTATGACTGTTGATAAATGTACTTTCTGTAGTGATACTAGATTAGCACGAGGTGAGACTACAACAGCTTGTCAAAATACATGTCCTACAAAAGTTAGAACATTTGGAGACCTTGATGATTATGATAGTGAAATTAGTGAATTGCTTAGAACGAGAGACCATTTCTCACTCAAAGCCAACCTTGGAACCAATCCAAAACTATTTTATCTAACATAAGGAGGTGTTAATATGATTGCAAAAGCTAAAGAATTTATAACCACAATTCCTGTAAATAAAGTTAGTATTAAAGATTTGTTGAGTTTTGAAAAATCGCCACGAAATATGCTTGTGGCAGTGTTAACAGTTGCATTTATTGCACTGTTTGTAATAGGTGTTGCTACTTATTTAGTGCATGGACATCATGCTTATAATGTAACGAGAGAACACCCTTGGGGACTTCTTATTGCTGTATATATCTTCTTTGTTGTAAGTTCAACAGGATTATGTATTATCGGCTCATTGGGTGATGTATTTGGATTTAAAGATTATGAACTTATCTCCAAAAGAGCTATTTTTGGTTCTATCGTGACTATTTTAGCAGGGTTTGCAGTTATCGCTTTTGAGATAGGTCATCCTGTTAGAATGTTGATTTATAATATTCTAAGCCCAGGGCTAACAAGTGCTATTTGGTGGATGGGTACACTTTATGGAATATATTTGACATTTATGATTGTAGAGTTTGTATTCTTGCTCAAAGGTGATATGAAAAGTGCTAAAACATTTGGTCTTATTGGGCTTCTAGTTGGTCTTGCAGCACACTCAAACTTAGGTTCTGTATTTGGTTTTCTAAATGCTAGACCAATTTCAAACGGAGTATTTTATCCAACATACTTTATTTTGACAGCCTTTATCACAGGTGTTTATCTTGCATATATAATGATGGGCTTTAGATATAAACTTGATTTCCCAGCAGAGGTCAAAAAGATGTTAACAGGATTGGCTAAAATCCAAGGACTTCTGATTTCTATTCTCATATTCTTTGTTGCATGGAAAATGTTAACAGATGTATATGGTGGTATGCCAAATCGTGCAGAAGTTGCTACACATATATTCCATTCATGGACATTTTGGGCAGAAGTGATTTTGGCAATGCTAATTCCACTTTTTGTTATTCTTAGAGATATGGGTAAATCACCTGTACTATTCTTTTGGGTATCATTAAGTGGTATGGTAGGTGTGTTTTTTATGAGATATAATCTCGTACATGATACACAGTTAAAACCATTACAAATGTTAAAAGTAAAAGAGTATCAACTTCCACCTGAGTGGATTCACTACTTTCCAAGTATGACAGAGATTATGATAAGTTTAGGTGGACTTGGTCTATGTGTAGCTATGTATTATGTAGGAACCAAATTTTTCAATCTTGATTCAGACCATTAAGAAGAGATAACGATAATTATCCATTTTTTTTATAAGAATGGGTCATTATCACAATAATTACACAAAAATATTTTATACTACTAAGTGTAAAAATAAACAAAACTAAAAGGAACAAAATGACAAAATTTACAAAACTAGCTCTAGCAGCACTATTAGGTATAGCAGTAATGAGCGTTTCAGCTTCAGCAGATGCAGCAAAAGGTCAAAAGATTTACTCTAAAAAACTTAAAAAAGTTTGTGGTATAAATGGTGGAGAGTTTGCTAAAAAACATACTCAAGATGAGTGGACTAAAATTAAAGAAGATGGCAAACTAAAAGATGAGATTAAATCAATCTGTAAAGATGCAGATACAGATAAAATCAAGGATAAATTCCTTCCAGACCTTAGTGATTTCACTATTAACTTTGCAAGTGATTCAGGAAATGTTCCTAGCTGTTAAGATAGTTTTCTAACCTTATTCCCTCCTCTTTTGAGAGGTGGGATATCTAACTTTTATTTATCTAACTTCTTTTATTTATCATCTATTTTCATTAACTGTTACAACTTTGTACTGTAATATATATTTATTCTCTAATTAATTTATATTAATAATACTCTTATTATATCTTTGTTAAAATTATTGAAATTCTATAATTTAAGAGAGGAAGTTCAATGAAAAAGATTATACTATCAACCAGCGTTATTGCGACTATGGCTATAGCAGGTGGAGATTTAGGAGGGATTACTAATTTTGAACAATCAGATGCAACTATGTCAGAGATTGAAGCATTAAAAGAGAGAATAGGTGCATTAGAGGCTCAAAAAGCACAAGCTAAAGATATAAAAAAAGATGATAGTTCATCTAAAAAAATTACTGATTTAGAGAAAAAAGTTAAAAGATTAAATAAAAAACTAAATAAAGTAAGAGCGCATGATGCGTTTGATAATATTAAATTAAGTGCTGATTTAAGAACTGGGGGAGATGCTATTGAGTATAAAATGGCTGATGGTTCAAAAGTAAAAAATAATGATTTATTTTCTAATCGACTTTGGATAAATATGGCATATAATCCAAGTGATAATTTGATTTTTACTGCTCAACTAGGTTACAATAAAGCATATGGTGCAGATTGGAATGGTAGAGGGCAAGGTTATGATAGTGTTGATTGGATAACAAATGAAGCTCTTACAAATGATACTATCAAACTTAGAAAAGCATTTTGGCTATATATGGGAGACGACTTCTTGGGTACAAATATACCTTGGACTGCAAGTTTAGGAAGACGACCTTCAACAACTGGTTTTTTAGCAAACTTTAGAGAAGATGATAAAGCTCAATCTCCATTAGGACATAATGTTGATTTGGAATTTGATGGTGGTAGTATGCTCTTTAAATTAGGTAAACTAACAGGTGTTTCTGGTATGTCATTTAAAGTATGTGCTGGACAGGGTGCAACTAATGCCTCTCCTAGATTTTCTAATACAGGAACAGATTATGCAAATGATAGTACAGCATTAGAAGATACTAGATTAGCTGGATTTATTTTTGTTCCTTATGATGATGGAACTATCAAAGTAATGACAAATGGATTAAAAGCATTTAACTTACCAGGTATGACAATGAATGCAAATGGCATAATGCAACAAAATTTTTCAACAAAAGGTGATGAAATTGGTGGAGTTGTTTCTGTTTTGGTTGATGGATTAGATGAACTCTTGGGTGCTGAAGATTCTGATTTTTTAGCAGATACAAAAGTTTTTGCAAGTTATGCGTATAGCCAAACAGACCCTGATAATGGGCAAACAATGTTAGGCTCAACAGATAAAGAGAGTGGTAGTTCTATATGGTTTGGTACACAAATGCCTGTAATGGGTGGACAATTAGGATTAGAGTATAATAAAGGTAGTAAATACTGGAGAAGCTTTACTTATGGCGAAGATACTATGATAGGTTCTAAAATAGCAACAAGAGGTACAGCTATAGAAGCTTATTATACACATAAACTAACAAAAGCCCTATCTGCTCAAATTAGATATACAAAAATAGATTATGATTATACAGGAAGTAATGGATTTTTTGGAGATGGTGGAACACCTATGAAAATAAGCGATGCAAAATCAGCTGGGCTAAATCCTGTTGAGTCGGCACAAGATATTAGAGCTTATATCCGATATAGATTTTAGATGATAAAGAAGCTATTGATAGTTATATTATTTATTACTATAACTTATGGTGATACAAATCTAACTATTTATAGTGATTATAATAAATCATTAGAAGTAGCTCAAAAAAAGAATAAACCACTATTTATTCTTTTTAGTAAACCCAATTGTCAATGGTGTAAAAAACTCAAATCAAAAATAGTAACTGATATAAATATAACTAAACGATTAGAAAATGAGTTTATAATATTATTTTTGGATAAACAGAAGGATATTTATCCTTCAAATTTTGAGATTAAAGCTGTACCTGATGTGTTTTTAGTTAGTCCAAATGAAGAGATATATACAGAGATTTTAGGCTATCATAAAAATTCAGAAGATTATTTAAAGTGGTTTGATTATGTTATGATTGAAAGAGAAATTTAGAGATAAAAGATAGTCTAATTGTCTCTAATCTTTATCTTACTCCAAATAAAATAACTTAGGTCGAGTCCCCTTTTCAGGTTTAAGCTGGAAATATTTTCTCTCTTTTAGTATTTTGCTTATCTCACTATTAGGGTTATCTAAATCCCCAAAAATTCTAAGCTTGGCAGGACATGTGATTTGACATGCTGTTGTAGTCTCTCCCCTTGCTAATCTTGTATCAGCACAAAATATACACTTATCAGTTATTTTTTTTCGAGTATCAACATATCTTGCATCATAAGGACAAGCTTTGACACAATCTAAACTCAAATCACACTTATCATTATAAAGTCGTACTATTCCATTACTATCTCTATATATTGCTTGATTTGGACACGCTTTAAGACAAGGGGCTTCCTCGCACTCTTGACACTGCATCTGCATAAATCTACTTTTGGTTCTATCCAAATTCCAAAAATCACCTGTAGGTTCGTTTTCTTTATTTATCCAAAGTCTATGTTTCCTTGCACCTAGTTCTATTCCATTTTCCTCTTTACAAGCTACTTCACATGCTCTACAATTGATACAGAGTTTATAATCAAAAGCCATACCATAATTTGCCATTATATTCTCCTAATAGTTACATCTGTATGGTGCATAGTAGCACACCCATAGATTTTTTCAAATTTATCTTCTAATATCATATTATCACTAGCTCCATTACCAAAAGCATTTGTCAATTCATCACTATTTACTCCATATCCATGAGCAAACCATACCACACTTGGAGCAATTTTATTAGTTGGATATGCCAAAATCTTGACTTTGCCAATACTACTTGATACCTCTACCTCATCACCTAATTTTATACCTAATCGTTTAGCTATTTGATTATTTATCCATATATGATTGGTTTGCATAAGCTCTCGGAGCATAATATTATTAGTTGATGCTGTTTGTGTATCTGAAATATATCGCCCTGTTATCATTCTAAATTTATCTTTTGGAACAACAAAATTATACTCTTCTCTCCAAGTTGGCATAGCATCAAATCCATTATCTGATAATTTTTTGAGATAACAGTTTACTTTGAATTTTCGCTTGATAGTATAATATCGTTTATCTTTAGGATAATACTCATAACTATTATTAAAAATTTCCCTATGATACTTATCCATATTTGGATACCAAACGCCTTTTTCTTTCAGACTTTTATATACCTCTTTGCCAAAACTTTTTTCTATAAGTTGTCTATTTCTTATAGATATATCATTTTTGTAAAGCTCACTCAAATCATATCCACCCTCTGTAAAAGCCTTTTTCTCTCCTAACTCTTTGATACTATCTTGTAAATCTTCATCATGCTTTTTACTAATTTCAAAAAGAGGTTTGGTTAGTTTTTTGCCTAATCCTTTAAGTATATTTTGCATACTTCTACTCTCATAAAGAGGTTTGATAACTTGATTTCTCATAGCCAAAGATGGTTCCAACCTATTAAAACTAACTACCATATCTTCTCTTTCGAGATAAGTACACTCTGGTAATATTACATCTGCCATAAGTGCAGTATCAGACGGCAAGGTATCTATAACTACAACCAAATCCATTATCTCCAACATTTTTTTGGTTTTGGTAATATTTGGCATATTTTGCATTAGATTATGTTTTCGTATAAACATAGTTTTGATTGGATAAGGAGAGCTGTTTGTTAATAATTTTTCTCTAAAATTTAACCAACTCCCACCTTTGCTAGAGCCATAAACAATACCATCAAGGTCAAATCTAGCTTGTGCATTAGCATACATAGGAGCATTAACCTCTTCTTGTGGTAATTTAATAGGTTGTCCAAAAATTATTCCACCTTTTCTATTAATACTACCTGCTAATGCATTTATTAGAACCATAGCCCGACGAAATTGGAAATCATTTTCGACCCATACACTTCTACGACCTAGATAGTATAATGGTCTCTTAGAACCAAAAAAATCTTTGGTTATTCGTTCTATTTTATGAGCTGGAATATGAGTTTTGGACTCTGCCCATTGAGCTGTATATTCAGATTTGAGTATATGCTCTTTGTATTTATCAAAATCTTTAAAATATTTTTGGACAAACTCTTTGTTATAGAGTTCATCTTTGATAGCAATATATGTCATAGCCAAACAAAAAGCCAAATCAGTACCCACATTTATAGGTATATACTCATCAGCTTTTAGTGCTGTAACAGTACATCGTGGGTCAAGAACTATAAGTTTTTGCTCATTTTGCAAGAGGTCTATACTATCAGGGGTAATCAATGACTCAAACCTATTTGCTCCACTAATAATTATAAAATCACTACCTGCAATATCAGGTTCGCCTATATCTCCAATAGTAAGCATAGTTGCCCCAAGTTTGGTATTTAAACAAATCGAACCCTCATCCAAAAAGTTACTACTCCCTAATTTATCTCCAAAAAATTTGATATACTCATCTTTGTTAAATCCTTCACCATTACAATAAGCTATAGTTGAACGGTTATCTTTTTGTTTATCTAAAATTTTAATCAATGAATTTTTGATATATTCATACGCTTCATCCCAAGTGACACGGCGATATTTTCCATCACCCCTTTTGCCTATGCGAATAAGTGGATATTTGAGTCTATCTTTGTCATATAAAGCATTAATCCCTGCATTTCCTTTAGGACATAGCATATTTCTACTTTTTGGAAAATATTTGTTAGGGTTTAGTTTAGTAACACTTTCCCCCTCAACTCTAGCAAATCCTGCACATTTATTTCGACACATATTACATAGATAGGGTATATCTTTTGCTTTTTGCATATTGGTTTTTGTAGTTATTTGAGGTAATTTAGCTAAACTGCTACTAGCATAGATAGATAGAGCTATACTACCTTGTAGAAATTTTCTTCTTGATACTTCTATAACTTTCATAATCTATCTTTTCTTAGGCTCTATATCACAATATCTTTTTTTCAAAACAACCCTCATAATAAAATCTTTGGTAATCAAAGCAAAACAATATACCCAAAGAATATCCATTATAATATTTTGTTTATAATCTAATCCATAATATAAAATAGGCAAACCGATAAATACTAACCATTTAATATAATAAAAAAATATAATACCTGCACCATAAAGCTCTTTGAGTATATGTCTCATCTCTATCCTCCTAAAAAATAGTAGGTTGAATAGATTGATTATCTACTCCACCATCTTCATTGACTGCTATTAATTTATCCCATAATTTTGTAGCTATATCTTGATACCGTTTTGAAGTCTCACAATTTGGAGCTAATACAGTAATAGGCAATCCACTATCTCCACCCTCTCTAATTGCAGGTTCTATTGGAATTTCTCCCAAAACTTCTGTAGAATAAGCATCTGCTAGAGGTTGAGTAGTTCCTTTGCCAAAAATATCATACTCTTTTCCACTATCAGGACAGATAAATCCACTCATATTCTCTACAATCCCAGCTATAGGAATGTGTAGTTGAGTAAACATATCCATGCTACGAATGGTATCATCCAATGCCACCTTTTGAGGTGTAGTAACACAAACTCCAGAAGTAACAGGCAGACTTTGAGCCAAAGCTAACTGTGCATCACCTGTACCTGGAGGCATATCAAAAAGTAAGACATCTAAATTTCCCCAATCTATATCTTCTAACATCTGTTCAATCGCTTGTGTTACCATTGCACCTTTCCATATAAGAGAAGCACCTCTTTCAACTAGTGAACCAATAGACATTACTTTAATATTATGAGAAAAAAGTGGTTTGATAGTTTTACCTAAAAATATAGGTTGCTCTCCCTCTATTCCCATCATTCTAGGTATATTAGGACCATAAATATCAGCATCTAATAATCCTACTTTTTTACCTTGCTGTGCTAATGCAATAGCTAAATTAACTGTTGTAGTGGATTTTCCAACACCACCTTTTCCTGAGCTAACCATTACAAAATTTTGAATATTTGGTAATACATTTTTACCGTGTGAGCTTGTCTCTCTTGGTAATTTTGGTTTGATAATAGTGATATGCAAATCTATATTACCCAAAAATGAAATCCGTTTAGCAATCTCACTTCTGAGTTGTTCTTCTACTTTAGGGTCTGATGAGGGAATATCTAGTGTAATAGATATTTTATTCTCTTTTATCTTTATATCTTTTAGAAAACCAAACTCTATTATACTTTTATTGAAACTCGGATAAGAGACCTCTTTTAGTTTATTTTGAACTTCTGTTATATTTATCATATATATAACTCCTCATTATTTAATTAATATATAATAACTTGAAAAGATTAAAATTAAGTAAAAGTGGGGTTTAAAATTATTAGTTAATGGCAGAGAAACTTCTATTATTCATTCCCTTTTTAGATATTTTATATTTTTATTGCATATTATACAGAAAGAATTAAAATTAAACTAAAATTATATGATTTTATTGTAAAATATTTATAAGCCAAATAAAGGATAAATAATGAAAAAAATT
>Ga0256913_10000293_pt1 | contig 25016 bp, 20 predicted proteins | sample Axial_MatmetaG_FD_185970 | JGI IMG/M metagenome (GOLD analysis project Ga0256913, IMG submission 185970) | Deep-sea worm associated microbial mat communities from Axial Seamount, Juan de Fuca Ridge, Pacific Ocean - Axial_Mat | ecosystem: Environmental > Aquatic > Marine > Oceanic > Microbial... | reverse complement strand
TATCTCTTTTTTTATATTACGGGTTATATTATTTTTTATTTCTTCTTTTGTATACCCTAAGGTTGAAATATAAACTAATTTTCCTATTTCTTTTGAATTTGAAATATCTTTTATATATTTATTAAAAAAGTTTTCAATTTCAGACAAAGCTTCTTTTCTTCTTTTTATTATTTCATATGAAATATCAATTAATTTTTGATTATATATTTTTAAAATCTCTATATTTTCCCTTTTTTCTATATTTTTTAATATAGAATTTTTTTGTTTTAAAATTCTATAAAGACTTTGTAATTTATAAAAATATGAAGGATATGTTTGACTTATTAAAATATCTAAAAAACGTCTTCTTTCAGAAGGACCTTGTTTAACAATTTGTAAATCTTCTGGTGAAAAAATAACAGTATTCAAAACACCTATCATTTCTCCAATTTTTTTTACTTCTAAATTATTTATTTTTATTTGTTTTTTTTCACCTTTTATATATTTATATTCTAAAGAAAAAGGAATATCTTCTTTTTTTCCTTTTATTTTAATAAGAAAACCTTCTTTTCCCTCTTTTATTAAATTATTTTCCTTAGCTGTTCTATGAGAACGTCCTGTTGATGTTAAATAAATTGATTCTAATAAATTTGTTTTACCTTGAGCATTTTTACCATAAATCAGATTAATATCTTTTTTAGGATATAAATCTAATTTATTATAATTTCTAAAATTTATTAAATGGATTTCTTTTATATACACTTTTATCTCAATCTATAATATATTTTTTTTCTTTTATCTCAATAATATCTTTTTTATAAAGTTTTTTACCTCTTCTTTTTTCTAATTCTTTATTAACATATATTTTTTCATATAAAATAATTTCTTTTGCATGAGCACCATTTTCTGCAACACCAATAAATTTAATAAATTGATCAAGTTTAATATATTCTGTTTTTATTTTTATTTTTTCCATTAAGTTGTCCTTACTGGTAAAATAACATAAGAAAATTCATCACTTGTAAGGGATGAAATAACACAAGGTCCAATACTTCCAGAAAAAGAAATTTTTATTTTTTCATCATCTATATTTTTTAAAGCATCAATTATAAACTTAGGATTAAAAGAAATATTTAAATCATTTCCCTCTTTTTTTATTTTTATTTTTTCTTCTACCTTTCCTATATCTGTAACAGAAGAAATTTTTATATTTTCTTCTGTTATTTCAAATTTAATAGGTGTTTTTTTATCTTCTATTATTATTAAATTTGCTCTATCAACAGCATCTAAAAGTAATTGTGTATTTATTTCAACTTCTGTTTCATAAGAATCTGGATAAATAGTTTTGTAATTTATATAATCTCCTTGTAATAATTTTGTTATTAATTTACAATTTTTGAAAATAAACATTATTTGATTTTGACCATAATGAATACTTACATCTTGTTCATTTTCTTTTAATAAACGTGCTACTTCATTTAAAGCTTTCCCTGGAATAACAACTGAAACTCCTTCTTTTATTCCAAGAACATATTCTTTTCTATAAGACATTCTATAACCATCAATAGCAATCATATGAATACTATTTTCCATCGTTTCAATTAAACTTCCCGTCAAAACAGGCATTTTTTCATCAAAGCTTACACTAAAAATAACCTGCTTTATCATATTTTTTAATATTTCTTGTTTTATTGTAATTGCATTTTCTTCATCTACTTTTGGAATATCAGGGAAACCTTGTGGATTTAAACCAATAAGATCTATATTTAAATCATTACTATTAATATTAACTTTAAAAGTATCATCACAAGAAATTGCAATAACACCTTCTGGAAATTTTCTTACTATCTCATAAAAATAACGAGAAGTTAAAACAACAGAACCTTCTTCTTCAATTTTACCAGGAACTGTATATTCAATACCCATTTCCATATCATTGCCTCTTAATATAATTTTATTATCTTTTGCAGTTATTAAAATTCCTTCTAAAACAGTTAATATGGATTTATTTGATACAGCCCTTTGTGTTGAAGAAACAGCTTCATTTAAATCTTTTTTTAAACAATAAATTTTCATTTTTCTCTCCTCTTTTTCTTTATATTAATTAATAATTTATTAGTAGTATTAGTAGTATATAGTGTTAATAATGTTAATAACCATAGTTTAGTGTTTTATAAAGCATTAAAACACAGGGTATAAAGGTCTTGATAAAAAGTTAATAAATAATTAAAAAAGTTTTATTCTTATTTATTATATATCATCAACATTTAATTATAAACATATTAACATAAAATTGTGTACAATTATTTATTTAAAAGAAGCTCAATTTTCTCTATTTTTTTTATAAGTTCTTTATCTCTTTTTAAAAGATTTTTAATTTTATCACAAGCATGAATAACAGTAGAGTGATCTCTACCTCCAAAATACCTTCCAATCTTAGGTAAAGAAGTATTTGTGTGTTTTCTACTTAAAAACATTGCAATTTGTCTTGGAAATGTAATATCTCTACTTCTAGTTTTTGAAGTAATTTCTTTTGGTGTTATTCCAAAATTCTTTGAAACAACCGAGATAATAATAGGAACTGTAATTTCTTCTTCATTTTTCTTGTTTTTTATGTCTTTTAAAACATCTTCAGCTAACGCTAAATCAATTTCTCTAGTTGAAAGAGAGGCATATGCAATTATTCTAGTTAATGCACCTTGTAAAATTCTAACATTTGAAACAAAATTATTTGCAATGTATTCCATTACTATATCAGGAATTATAACATTCTCGTTAAGTGATTTTTTTCTTAATATTGCAATCCTAGTTTCATAATCAGGAGAATTAATATCAGCTACTAAGCCTTGCTCAAATCTAGTTTTTAATCGGTTTTCTAAAGTAGCAATTTTACCAGGAGGATTCTCTGAAGATACCACAATTTGTTTGTGACTTTCAAAAAGTGTAATAAAAGTATGGAAAAATTCTTCTTGTGTTTGTTTTTTTCCAGCAATAAATTGAATATCATCCATTAAAAGAACATCTACAGTTCTATATTTTTCTCTAAACTGCTCTAAACTTTTATTTGTAATGGCATTTATTAAATCGTTTGTAAATTTTTCACTTTGTACATACATTACCTTTATATTTTTATTATGTTGTAAAATATGATGTCCAATAGCGTGCATTAAATGGGTTTTTCCTAAACCACTGCTGCCGTATAAAAATAAAGGGTTATATGCATCAGAAGGAGACTCTGCAACTGCAACGGCTCCAGCGTGAGCAAATCTGTTATTATTACCAATTACAAATTTACTAAAAGTATATTCTGGATTCAACGAAGAATGATTAGAATTTTGCTTATTAACGTGACCATAATCGACTTTTTCCTCTTCATCAGCGTTTTGCATAGGAAGAAGAAAAATTATTTCATAAGTATTTCCTGTTACTTGCAAAAAAGCATTTTTAATTAAGTCCAAATATCTACTTTCAAGAACACCTTTCGTAAATTCAGTTTCTACTTCAATAGTTAATGTTTGTTCAGTTAACGTTAGTGGTTTTATTGGATTTAACCAAGTATTAAAGCCTATTTCGGATATTTCTAATTTTAATAATTCAAGAACATTACTCCAAAGTTCTTCTAAATTAAGATACATCTATTATTTCCCCCATATAATAAAAATAAAAACATGTTAACAATTATTTAATTGAAAATTTATCTTTTGTTCCTTGTTGAAAAGAATAAGTTATCAACAGGTAAGTACTAATATAACAGAAAAAACGTCGTGTTTCAAGAGAAAAACAGCATTAATTTACACACTTGTGGAAAACCTATAAAAAGCCAGTATTTTTCTTGACAATACTATACTTATTATATATAATGTCACTTGCTTTATAAAAGAGAAGTAACTGTTGAAAATTTGTAATTAAATATACATAAATAAAAGTTAAGAACGGAGTTGTACTTTAATGAAAAGAACGTACCAACCTAAAAAAAGACAAAGAAGTAAAGAACATGGCTTTAGAAAAAGAATGAAAACCGCAAGTGGTAGAAGAATTCTTAAAAACAGAAGGCTGAAAGGCAGAAAAGAACTTACAGCATAAAGGTCGCAAATGTGATCTTTTTTAAGCTTATAGTTTAATGGGTTAATATGCAGGCGGAATCGTTAAAAAAGAATTATGAATTTGCTAAACTTTATAGAAGAGGTAATTGTAAATTTGGAAAATATTTAAGTCTATACAGCATTGAGGGAAAATATAAAAAAATAGGGATTACCGTAAGTAAAAAAGCATATAAAAGTAGCGTAAAAAGAAACAGATTAAAAAGATTAGTAAAAGAAAGTTATAGAACGTTTGAAAAAGATATAAAAACTGCAGAAATGGTATTTGTAGTTAGAAAAAGCGAAAATTTTCCTAATTATAAAGACATATATAATGAAATTAACTATCTTTTTAAAGCTTCGAATCTTTTTATTGGTGAGAAACATGATTAAAAAATTTTTTATATTTTTAATAAACATATATCGAAAAGGAATTTCGCCTCATACTATTCCATCATGTCGCTATACACCCACTTGTTCTGAATATGCAGTAACCGCTATTGATAAACATGGAGCTTTTAAAGGTTTATTTATGGCAATATGGAGAGTTTTACGATGTAATCCCTTTAGTAAAGGTGGATATGACCCCGTAAAATAGAAATAAGGAGAAAAACATGGATTTTTTATATAATCCTTTTGGCCAATTTTTATATTTTATATATAAAACAGTAGGATTGCACAATTATGGATTAGCTATAATTATTTTCACAGTATTAATTAAGTTGGTATTATTACCCTTGACTATTAAATCTTTAAAATCAACAAATAAAATGAGTGCTTTAGCACCAGAAGTTGAACAAATAAAACAAAAATATAAAAATGATCAAGAAAAACAAAATCAAGAAATCCAAAAATTATATAAAGAAAATAACGTTAGTTGTGCTGGTGGATGTTTACCAATGTTAATACAGTTTCCTATATTAATAGGATTATATACTGTTTTGCGTAATCCATTATCATATATGTTAGGTAAAACATGGGTACAAATTGCACATATGGCAAATGTATTTTTAAAAGAGCTTGGTTTAGAAAAAGCTATAGATATTACAACTATTGCAAATGGAACACTAAGTTCGGTTAAAGTAGTTAACCAACTTAAAATAATGGATATATTAAATAATCATCCAGATAAACTGGCATCAGTATCTGAGTATATTTCATCAGGAGAACTAATAAATCTTAAGTTTTTTGGTATAAATTTAGGATTAACTCCAGCATTTCAACCTTCAATAATTTTTGGACCAGAAATGAGTACCTATCTTCCTTTATTAATTTTGCCAATAATTGCGGTTGGTTTAACAATATATTCAACTATATTAACTAAAAGGAAAACACAACAGAACAAACCAGTTAAGAAAGATCCAAACAAAAAAGATCCTACATCAGGAATGAATAATATGATGTTATATATGTTACCTTTAATGACAGTTTATTTTGCCTTTATTATGCCAGCAAGTATGAGTTTGTACTGGATTATTACATATGCTTTCCAAATAGGACAGCAATTATTAATTAATAAGATGCAAGAAAAAGAAAAACAAGAAGGTATTACTAAACAAAAAAGTATAACCACAAAAAAGGGAGATAAAAGATGAGCAATGTAATCATTGAACAAAGTGGTAAAACCGTTGAAGAGGCTATTAAAATAGCTTTGGAACAGCTAGAAGCAACAGAAGATCAAGTTGAAATAGAAGTTATACAAGATGGTGGAAGCAAAGGGCTTCTTGGTTTAAAAAAGGCAAAAGAAGCTAAAATAAGAGTTACTTTATATGATTATTCAACAGATATTGCAAAAGACTTTCTAGGAGAGTTATTAGAAAAAATGAACATAGAGGCAACTCTTGTTGTTGAAGAAAATGAAGAAAAAGTAAAAGTTAATATAAAAAGCGATAGCAGTTCAATAATTATAGGAAGACATGGAGAAACATTAGATGCTTTACAATTTATAACAAGTATAGTAGTTAATAGAAATAATCCAATTTATAAAAAAATTATATTAGATACAGAAAACTACAGAAGTAAAAGAGAAGAGACATTAGTGGGTTTAGCCCACAGATTGGCAAGAAAAGCTATAGAAGGTCAAAAAAGTGTATCCCTTGAACCCATGAATCCATATGAGAGAAGAATTATACACGCAACTTTACAAGAAAATGACAAAATAGAAACATATTCAGTTGGTGAAGAACCCTATAGAAAAGTAGTTATTAAAAGTTTATAATAATAAAGTAAAAGAATAATTGAGGATGAATCACCATAAGGAGATAGCATCCTTTTTTATTGTAAAGCACCATTATTGATAATATTTTACAACCGTATATAATATAAGAGAGAAAACATGTAGGAGAAAAAATGATATCTCAACAAACAATAGCAGCAATATCTACTCCACCAGGACGAGGAGGGATATCAATTATAAGAATAAGTGGAACAAAAGCTTTTGACATTGCAAAAAAAATATTTCTTTGTGGAAAACCATTTGATAAAATAAAAACTCACAGTGTAACTTATGGAAAAATAATTGATCAACAAAAAAACACAGTAGATCAAGTGATACTTTTAAAAATGGAAAAACCTAAAACCTACACTAAAGAAGATATTATAGAAATACAATGTCATGGAGGAAGTGAAGTAACAAAAAAAATACTAAATGTTGTTTTTAAAGAAGGGGCCTTCCCAGCACAGGCAGGACAATTCACAAAAAGAGCATTTTTAAACGGGCGCATTGATTTATCTCAAGCAGAAGCAGTAATGGATGTGATAAATGCGGAAACTTCAAAAAGTGAAAAAGCAGCAATATTGCAACTTGAAGGACAAACGGGAAAAAGAATAAGAAAAATAAGAAAAAGAATTGTTGATTTACTTTCTCATATTAATTTATCAATAGACTACCCTGAATATGAGGAAGAAGCAATATCAATTGTAAAAACAAAAGAAGAAACAAAAAAAATAAAAAAAGAACTAGAAGCGCTTATTGCAAATTATGAAACAGGGCTCATTATAAGAGAAGGACTAAATATTGTTATTTATGGACCTCCTAATGTAGGAAAATCAACTTTTGTAAACAAGATAGCAGGACAAGAAAAAGCAATTGTAACGCATATTCCAGGAACTACAAGAGATATTATTGAAGTGCATATGAATATAAAAGGATATCAAATAAATTTATACGATACTGCTGGAATAAGAAAGACAGATGATATCATTGAAAAACTAGGAATAGAAAAGACAATACATGCCATTAAAAATGCTTCATTAGCAATATTAATTTTAGATGCTTCTGAAAAAATAACTATACAGATAAAAGAATTAATAAACAATTCACAAGTAATTGTAATAAATAAAATAGATTTAGATAAAGGAAGTCAAATTGAAGAACTTGTTACAAACAAAAAAATAATAAAGGTAAGTTTAATAAACAATGAAGGTATTGATAAAATAGAAAAATATATAATTGATTATATTGAAAAAGAAAAAGTAGATATTAATGAAATTGCTATTACAAACCAAAGACATAAAATGCATATTGATAACGCCTTAATAGCATTAAATAATGTTTTAAAAGGAAATGAAATGTTTTTAGACTTATTTGCAATAGATTTAATAGAAGCACTAGAACAATTAAGTATAATAACAGGAGAAAAAGCTAGTAAAGATATAATTGAAAATATATTTAAAAAGTTTTGCGTAGGTAAATAAAAAATGGATTATAAAGCTGGAAAATATGAAGCCGTAGTAATAGGAGCAGGACATGCTGGATATGAAGCAGCATTAGTTTTAGCTAGATTAAATAAAAAAACAATACTTTTTACATTAAACAATGATTCAATTGCAAATATGCCGTGTAATCCAAGTATTGGAGGGACTGCAAAAGGACATTTAGTAAGAGAAATAGATGCATTAGGTGGACAAATGGGTAAATCCGCAGATGCCACATTAATACAATCTAGAATGTTAAATAAAGGAAAAGGGCCTGCAGTATATTCACTAAGAGCACAAATAGATAGAAGAAAGTACCAAGAAAACTTAAAACACGAAATAGAAAAACAGGAAAATTTAGATTTAAGACAAGCAGAAGTAACAGAAATAGTTTTTAAAGATAACAAAGTCATAGGAGTCAAAACAAATACAAATGCTATTTATGAATGTCAATGTGCGATTATCTGTACAGGAACATACTTAAAAGGCAGAATAATTATTGGTGAAGTTAACTATGAAGGTGGCCCAGATGGCTTATTTGCCGCAAACAGACTTTCAGACAATTTGAGAAAACAAGGGTTAGAAATAATGCGCTTTAAAACGGGAACTCCTTCAAGAGTGAACAAAAAGAGTCTTGATTTTTCAAAAATGGAAATACAACCGGGAGACGTACCAATAGTTCCCTTTTCTTTTGAAACAAAAGAAATTGATATAGAACAACAACCTTGCTATTTAACTTATACAAATAAGAAAACTCATAAAATTATAAATGACAATCTATATAGATCGCCATTATTTAGCGGAGATATACAAGGAACAGGACCTAGATATTGTCCTTCTATTGAAGATAAAATTGTTAAATTTAAAGATAAAGAAAAACATCAAGTATTTATTGAACCAATGGGACTAAATACAGAAGAAATGTATGTTCAAGGAATGTCTAGTTCTCTACCAGAAGAAGTTCAAGATATAATGTTAAAAACAATAAAAGGATTAGAAAATGTTAAAGTAATGAGAACAGCATATGCGATCGAATATGATTGTTTTGATCCTTTACAATTAAAAAGCAGTTTGGAATTTAAAAAATTTGAAGGATTATTTAGTGCAGGACAAAGTAATGGAAGTTCAGGATACGAAGAAGCGGCGGCACAAGGGCTTATCGCAGGTATAAATGCAAGTTTAAAAATAGATAATAGCCCTCCATTAATATTAGATAGGGCTCAAGCATATATTGGAGTTTTAATTGACGATTTAGTTACTAAAGGAACGAATGAACCGTATAGAATGATGACATCACGAAGTGAATATAGATTATTATTAAGACAAGATAATGCAGATAAAAGATTAACGGAAATAGGCTATAATCTTGGATTAATTACTGAAACAAGGTATAAAAAATTCAAAGAAAAGTGGGCAAAAATAGAAAGAGAACTAGAAAGATTAAAAAAAACGGTTATCTCTCCTAAAATAGCAAATCCTTTTTTAGAAAAGAAAAATTTAACAAAAGTAGTTAGCGGAGTCACGCTAGATGCTTTATTAAAAAGACCAGAAATCAAATATAAAGATTTAACTAATATCGATGAAAACTATATAGCTTATGATATAGAAATAGATGAAGAAATAGAAATATCTTGTAAATATGAAGGATATATAAAAAGACAACAAAAACAAGTAGAACAATATAAGAAGCAAGAAAATTATAAATTATCACAAAATATAGAGTATATGCAAATAAGTGGCTTAAGAATAGAAGCACAACAAAAACTTGAGAAAATAAAACCACGTTCGTTAGGGCAAGCTTCAAGAATTTCTGGAGTTTCTCCAGCGGATATAAATGTATTATTAATATACCTTGAACAGAATAAAAGGCAAAAATAATGAGAGAAATATTAGAAGAAGGTTTTGAACAATTAAACATAAAATTTACTGAAGAAACATACCACAAACTTAAAGTATTTACAGCTTTATTATTGGAATGGAATCAAAAAATGAATCTAACAAATATTGTTGATAATAAAGATATAGCCATTAAACACTTTCTTGATAGTTTAACTATTTATAATTATTTGAATAAGAAAGAAAGTTTAATAGACGTAGGCACAGGTGCTGGATTTCCAGGAATAATATTGAAAATAGTAGGATATGAAGGAAAAATCACATTATTAGATTCCCTAAAAAAAAGAACAACTTTTTTAGACGAAGTAATAAAAAAAATAGAATTAACAAATATTGAAACACTCCACATAAGAGCTGAAGATGGTGGTAGAAATAAAGAATATAGAGAAAAATATTTCTATGCTACAGCAAGGGCGGTAGCTCCTTTAAATATTCTTTGTGAATACTGTTTGCCTTTTGTAAAAAAAGGAGGAATATTTATTGCTATGAAAGGAAGCTTGGAGGAAGAAGCAGAAAGTGCTATTGATAAAATGGGCGGAACAATAGTAAAAAAACAACGCATTATACTTCCAAAAAGCGATTATCATAGAAATTTGATTTTTATTGAGAAAAAAAGAAATACGCCGTCAATATATCCTAGAAAAGCAGGAACTCCGACGAAAAGGCCACTATAACTTGTGAAACAGTCTTTTTTTTGTACAAATTGCTAAAAAAACAGGTATTTTTAACATTCTTTTTAAACGTTTAGGTTGAGTTATTAACCTGTGAAACCATTCTAAAGAGAGTTTCACAAAAAATTCTGGTGTGCGAGTTACTTTTTCTGCAATAACATCAAAAGCTCCACCGATACCCATAATAACAGAACAATTTAATTGATCTTTGTATTTATCAATAAAAATTTCTTGTTTAGGAGCACCTAATCCTACAAATAAAACATCAATATTTAAAGAATTTATTTGAGTAATAATAGAAGAAATGTCTGTATCTTCAAAATAACCATCCCTATGGCCTTTAATAGTTATATTTTTATATTTTTCAATAATTTTATTTTTTGTAATTTGTGTTATTCCCGGTTTAGAGCCTAATAAATAACATGAAAAGGAAGCGTTGCTATTAAATAAAGAAAGCATTAATTTAAAACCAGCAACTTTTTCTATTAAAGGAGTTTTTAAAATTTTTGAAGCAAGAACAACACCTTGACCATCAGGAATCACAAGAGAGCCTCTATTTAAAACATTTTGGAAAGTTTTATTTTTGTAAGCTTCCATACAAATTTCAGAATTAGGAGTATATATGGTATGAGTAGTTTTGCTTTTTATAAAAGAAAGAACATTTGCTAAAGCCTCTTCTTTTGTTATGTTATCAATATTAGTCCCTAATATATTAATTTTCACGTTTTTCTCCTTTTTTATTTTTTAATTCTATTGCAAGAGAGGCATTTTTTAGACCTTTAAGTCTAAGTAAGTTTGTTTGTGCTTTTAAAATTTCTTTTATACCTTTTTCATTTTTACTAACATAGTTAAAAGTATCTAAAAGATTGGTTATAGAAATATCACTAACATTACCTGCTATTAACGAATGTAATTCAATATAATCCATAAAAGAAGAAACTTTAGGTTCATAAACTAAAGCTATTGGAGGTACAGTGCAACAAGTTGCAAAAATTAAAGAGTGTAAACGCATTCCTAACAATGTGTCCATATTTCCTATAATGCCCATTGTTTCTTCTGCACTATAATATTTTGATAAAATATAAGTTTCAAAAGGAAGTAATTTTGCAATATTTTTGCTTAATTGAAAATCATCTATATATTTTCTTTGCATAGGAATAAATACAGGTATAATTTCACGTTCCTTATATAAAACTTCTAAAAAAGAAGCAATAACTTTTGAAAAAGTGTTTTCATAGCCTTTCCAATCGCGTACACAAATACCAATGTATTTTTTATTTAAAGGTATGCTCTCATGTTTAAAAATTTCTAAAACTCTTTTCTTTGAACAAGGATAAGTTGTAACCGCAGGATCGGCTGTTATTAATATTTGAGGTTTTGTAATATTAAGAGCTTTAATGGGAATTAAAGAAGTACTTTCTCTTAGAGTTATTAAATCAATTTTATTCATAACAAAACGAGTAACGGTTATGTTGAATTTTTTCTTTAAAAGCATTACTCCGTTAGCATAAAGCATTGTTTTTAAACCTAATATTTTGGCAAGATACATTGTTCCTAAATAATATAATAAAGAACGAGTAGAGGTGCTTTCTTGAATTAAAGTACCGCCTCCGTATATAAACAAGTCAGAACGTAGCATTGTTGAAATAATGTTAAATAAATTAAAGCGACTAATAGAATCAACTCCTATAATTTTAGTTGTTTCAATAGGGTTTCTTGAAAGAATAAGTATCTTTAAATTGCGTTCAATGCTTTTTAAATTATTTATAATCGAATATAATAAGGCATCATCACCAATATTCATAAAACCATAGTAACCTGAAAGAATAATATCATAGGAACGCTTTTTTTTATGTCTCCAAGACAAAACGTCATTATAAGCGTGAATTTGTAATTCTGCCATTTTTTCAAGAGAAAAATTACTAATTGCTTTTTCATATAACTTATTTCCAAAAAGGATTCTTTTGTTTTTGTTATCAGCTAATTCAATGATATATGAGGACAAAGTAGAGATATCCTTTGGGGTGAATAAAAAACTATTAATTGTATGATCAAACAAATCGGGAATGCCACCCACATTAGTACTAATACTTGCTTTTTTTAAAAGAGCACCTTCTAATAAAGAATAAGGAAAACTTTCACTAATAGAGGTTAAAACACTTATATCTATGGCGTTTATAATTTCATAGGCATCTTTAATCCAACCAACAAAAAAAACAGTATCTTCTAACTTTAAGTTAGAACAAAGAGTTTTTAGGGTTTTTTCTTCTGGTCCGTTCCCTGCAATTAAAAACTTAATATTTTTATGAGATTTTTTTATTTCAAAAGCTGCTTTTATTAAAGTATCAATACTTTTGACAGGATTTAATCGTGCAACAATACCTACAAAAATAGTATTAACATCATATGGAATATTAAACTTATTTAAAAAAGTAGCCTTATCATACTTTTTTATTTTTTTATTAAAATTTAAACCGTTCCAAATAGCATAAACTCTATTAGAATTAAAATGTCTTGATATAAGCATTTTTTTAAAGTTATTTGTTACTGTAATATAAGCATCCATTTTGCGTAAAACCAATGCATTTAATTTTCCTATTGTAATGCTTTTAAAAAAAGAGTGCATATAATCTAAGCGATAGTCGCTATGAAGAGTTGTTATTATAGGAAGTTTTGTAGAATTTTTACAAAGAAATCCAATAATATTTCCTTTTGCTCCATGGCAATGTATTAAATCGTAATTTCCTTTTTTTATGATGGCAATAGTTTGTTTTATATCTTTGAATATGTTTTTGTTTCGAACAACAACAATATCTAAGCCAAGAGAAAAAGCTTCCTCTGCGAAAACGCCTTCTCTAAAAGAAACAACCTTTACTTCAATTTCCTTATTTAATTGTTTAGCAAGAGATAAAACATGTGTCTTTGCTCCACCTATATCTCCTCCACCAATTAACTGTATTACTTTCATAATATCTCCAAATGTTTCGATGTCTATATTTTACCATATCAAAAGATGTTATAATATATTTAATATTTCGGAGGGATTAAATATGCATGTCTTAAATAAAGAATCACATAATTATTTTAAAAATAATGTTAAAGACAGAATATATAAAGTATTTAATAGGGAAGTAGAAAAAAGAAGAAACATACAAACAATAGAAGAATGGACAGTATATAAAGAAAAACTATTAGATGTTTTTAATAAAGCTTTTCCAGAAGATATTTTTAAAAAAAATACGAATATTAAATATAAAACTGTATCAAAACATGAATTTACAAACTTTAAAATAGAAAATGTACTAATTGAAAGTATAGAAGGATGGTTTATAAATGCAACAGTATACTTACCTAAGAAAAAAGGAAAGTATTATGGAGTTGTATGTCCTACAGGACACAGTTCAAAAACATATGAAAATTATGTTAGATCTAATCAAATTTTAGCACAAAATGGATATATTACTATTTCATTTGATCCTCCTGGTATGAAGGGTGAACATCAATATGAAAATGATCATTTTACAGATGGTGTTTTAAGTTTTTTATCAGGGTTTTGGTCTAATACATATTTTGTATTAGACGCTATTCGATGTATAGATTACCTTGAGCAAAGAGAAGATATCGTTAAAGGTTCTTTTGGTATGACTGGTATTTCAGGAGGAGGAACAACCACAATTTTTGCAAGTATTATTGACGAACGAATTAAGGTAAGTGCGCCTGTTTGCTGTGTTTCTAACTCGCTATATCATATATTAGAAGAAAACTATACTATATGTCCAGAAACTTCAGGACATAACTTTCATAAATATGCATTAGATTCAGAAGGCCTACTGTCTTTAATAGAACCAAAACCGCTATTATTAATAGGAGGAAAAAAGGACGAAATATTAAATTATAAATTAGCAATTCAATCGATGGAATATGTTAAACAAATATATAAATTAAGTAATAAACAAAAAAACTGTCAATATTTTATTGATGAGAATGCTGGACATGAGTATTCATTAAGTATGATAAAAGAGGTTTCTACTTTTTTTAATAAACATCTAAAAAAAATCAATCAAGAAGGACTAAATATAAGAAAAGAAGAAATTTGCCATATAGAAAAAGAGAAACTTTTATGCCATCCAAAGGATACTCTTTCAATAAGATTAAAAAACCAACTAATGTTTGAAAACAAAAAACGTAGCTTTGATAAAAAAGATATAGAAAAGCTTATGTTAAAACAACAACTTTTTGTAAAAAAATCTTATGAAACAATAAGTCCTGCTAAATGGTTTCACACAATACATAAAAGAGTGTATGAAATTAACTCACAATATAAATTGCCAGCTATTGTCTTAAAAAGACAAAATGCGCAAATAAATAATGTGCTTTTATTTTTTACAGATGATAATAAATGGACACACTTTATAAATGATGGATTTTTAGCAAAAGCAGGAGGCTTTTTACAAAAAGAGCCTATTTTCAATGAAAAAAATATTATTTCTGTTGATCTATCAGGCTTTGGTGAACTAGAAGTAGAAGGTGATGGATATGATTTGGCACAATGGTGTACACAATTAAGAAATTTATCATATGAATTACTATTTTTTGGAGAAAGTGTTCTTGAAAAAAGAGTACAAGAAATTTTTGCAATTATAAATTATGTTGAAAAATCGAAAGAATATAAAAAAATATATCTTGTAGGAAAAGGAAAAGCTGCTATTCCTACATTAATAGCAGCCTACCTATATGGAAAAAGTGAGAAAACTACTTTAATTAATATGCCAATTAGTTTTGAAACGCTAACTAAATATGTCCCAAATCAATACTTGCCTGATTCAATATATTTTGATGCACCAAATAATTTTGAATTATATGATATTGCAAATAAAACAAAAAACATACTATTAATTAATCCTAAAAATGGAGATTATTCAAATAATATTGATAAAGCAAATAAGTTATATAATAGCAATGTTAAAATAATATATACAAAGGAGAATGCATATGAAATTTGAAAAATATTTAGATAACTATCGAAATACAGAAAATGAGCTAGCAAATTTTATACACAATCAATGTGATGAAAAACTTAAAAACCAAGAAAATATCAAAAACGAGATTAATAATATTAAAAAATGGAATGAAAAAATAAAAGAAACAAAAGAAAAGTTCTTGAAAAATATTGGATATTTAGATTTTGAAAAAACCCCATTAAATGTAATAGAAACAGGGATAATTAATAAAGACAAATATAGCATTAAAAAAATAATATTTGAAAGTCACAGAAATTTTTATGTTACTGGAAATCTATATATTCCAAAAAACAATTTAAAAATATTGCCAGCTATCATATTAACATGTGGTCATACAAGTGACTCAAAAGCAGAGATTGAATATCAATTGGCAGCCATAGAGTTAGTGCTAAATGGAATGGTAGTTTTTTGTATAGATCCACCAGGACAAGGAGAAACACAAATACTTCCGCATAGAGAAGATGTTAAAAAAGGAACACAAGAACATTCATATATAGGTTTATCTTGTACATTAACTGGAACTAATATTGCAAGATATTTCATTTGGAATATTATGCGCGCTGTTGATGTTTTAAATACATTGCCTTTTGTTGATAAAGAGAAAATAGGAATATGTGGTAATTCAGGAGGAGGAACACAAGCGGCATATGGAGTTTGTTTAGACGATAGAATAAAAGCTGCGGCAATAGGATGTTATATAAATGGACGAAGGCAATATTTGCGAACTGGACATATGCATGATAGTGAACAAAACATATATAACTGTATGGAAGATGGAATTGATTATTCTGATTTTATTATATGTGCGGTACCTAAACCTATAATAGTATTAAGTCAACAATACGATTTTTTCCCTATTGAAGGAACTATAGAATCTATTAAAAAAGCTAAAAAAGTATATAAATTATATAACAAAGAACAAAATATAGACCATGTTATAGATCAAAATATTCATGGGTTAACAGATGTTTTAAGAAAAGAACTAGTAAAATGGTTTGTGAAACATTTTACTTCTAATAAATACGTTTCACATAACCCTCATAACTATATTGAAAGTAGAGAAGCTCTAAATTGTACAAAAACGGGACAAGTGTTATTTGAATTTAAAAATGCCAGAGCACTTAGTTCCCTTATATATGATGAATATTTAATTACAAAACAAAGAAAGCAACCAATAAAAACGAGAATTAATAAAGTGTTTAATCTAAAAAATACAAAAAAAGACTTATTAGAAAGACGAATTAATCCCTTTCAATTTAAAGGATATAAAGGCGAAAAGATTTTTTGGATTGAAGATGAACAAGTTGCTATAGGTGGAATTTATTTTCATGGGCTACAAAACAATGAATGTACATACATGCTTTTTAATGAAGGTACAATAGAGATTGAAAAAAATATAGAAGATATTAAAAAAGAATTAGAAAAAGGAGATGTTTTTGTATTTGATTTTAGAGGAGTAGGAGCTTTTAAAAATGCATTCATAAATAAATCTAATTACTATAAAATGCACGGAACTATAAATAAATTAGCTAATGATAGCTTAATGGCAGGAAGTTCTCTAATTGAGATGCAAATTAATGACATTATTTCAAGTTTGAATTTAACCAAAAAAAACATTAATATTATAGCCTATAAAAAAGCGGTATTACCTGCTTTAATTGCTAATAAAATAGATGATAGAATCAAAAACATAAAAACAATTAATGGAATTAAAACATTTGATGATATTATAAAAGGAGAGTATACATTTATACCAGAATATGAAGTTTTTAATATGGCAAAATATTTTGATATTGATGAATTAATGATATAATAGTAAATAATAGGGGGATATAAAATGGCGAAACTATATTTTAGATATGCAGTAATGAACGCGGGAAAATCAACACAACTTTTACAAATAGCCCATGACTATGAAATTAATAATAACGAAGAAATATTAGTATTAAAACCTGAGGTAGATACAAAAGCAGATAAATTAATCATCACAAGAATTGGTTATGATGCACTAACAAGAGAGTGTGATTTTTTAATAAAAAAACAAGAAGATTGGTTATTTAATAAAATTAAAGAATATCCAAATATATCTATTGTTTTAATTGATGAATCACAATTTCTAACAAAAGCAAATGTTTGGGATTTGGCAAAAGTAGTCACGATTTTAAATATTCCAGTTATTTGTTTTGGGCTAAAATGTGATTTTAGAGGACAACCTTTTGAAGGAAGTACATATCTTTTTGCTTTAGCACAAGATATTGAAGAAGTTACAACAAGAGCAATATGTAGAAAAAGTCAAAAACCTGTTAAAGCTACTGTTAACATGAGATTAGTAAATGGAAAAGCGGTATTTAATGGAAAACAAGTAAGTATTGAAGATGAAGATATAGTACATTATGAACCAGTTTCTTTAAAAGAATTTATGAAAAGGTTTATTAAAGCAGGAGAAAAATATTAAATGAAAGGTGGAAACACTAATGCAAATTGTATTACAAATAATATTAATATTTCTAATACCTTATTTAATTACTATAGGACAACGAAGATTTAAGATAATTAGAGCACTAAGTCCTATTTTATTATGTTACGGAATAGGTATTTTATGGGGGACATTTGAGTTTTTACCTTTAGATAAAGCTTTATCAATGAATATATCAGAAATATGTGTACCAATAGCAATACCCCTTATACTATTTTCTGCAGATTTTAAAAAGTTTATGCATTCAGCAAGAACAACAATAATATCTTTTGTTTTAGTTATTGTTTCAGCATTTTCAAGTGCAATGATAACTGCGGTTGTTTTAAGCAACAAAGTAGCGGAAGCTGCTAAAATTTCTGGCATGTTAATTGGTTGTTATACTGGAGGAACTCCAAACTTAATGGCCATTGGTCTTGCTTTAGGAGTTAAAGAAGAAACGTTAATATTAGTTAATACGAGTGATGCGATTTTAGGAGGATTATTTTTTCTAATAATTATTAGTGTATTAAAACCACTTTTATCAAAAATATTAAAACCATATTCATATAGTAATAATGTTGAATCCTTTCATCAAAAAGTATATTTTAGGGATATTAAAAGAAGTGAAAAATATAAAGTTATTAAAGATAATTCTCTTCTTTTGATGGTAGTTATTGGAATTGTTGGTATTTCTATAGGTATTGCAATGTTAATAACAGGTAGAATGGATGTAGCAATAATAATGTTGTTAATAACTACGGCTGGGATTGCAGGTTCTTTTATTAAAAAAATTAAAAAAGTTAAATATACCTATGAAACAGGACAATATTTTATATTAGTTTTTTCTTTAGCATTAGGAACAAATGTTAATATTCTTGAAATGATAAAAGAATCATCAATAATATTATTATTTGTAGCAATTACAATGTTTGGAGCTATCTTTATTCATATATTATTAGCTAAAATATTTAAAATTGATGTAGATACTGCTATTATTACAATGACAGCAGGAATATACGGACCCGCTTTTGTTATTCCAGTAGCCGATGCAATGAAAAACAAAGAAATTATTGTAGCTGGATTAACTTGTGGTTTAGTTGGATATGGAATAGGTAATTATTTAGGCTATCTTATTTATTATTTGGCAAGTACATTGTTATAGAAATAAAATAGTACAAATGGTAGTTTCTCATTCACAAGCAAGCAGACAACGACTAAAATAGAAAACTATGTAGGTAAAAATATTAACGAAATTAAACTTGAAGGAATCACACTAATAATAAAAAGAAGTATCAGCAAAAACGCAAAAGAGAACATTGTTATTTCTCAAAGTATTGATTTATACGATTATGTTCAATATCAAGCAACTATAGAACAAGCAAATAAACTTAATTTCTAATTTTATGACTTCCTGCTAAAAGTGAAACGCTAAAGAAATTATTTTCTTTTTTTATCTCATATTCATTAAATAAACTAATATATTTCATTGGTAAAATCAATGTAGCAGTACAACCATAAGGAATTTCAATATCCATAGTTAACTTTCCATTTGTGTTTGACCACTTTGAAGATATAGGTCCTCGAATAGAATTAAAAGAACAATTTACACTTTCAATACCACAATCAACAGAAGGTTGCATAATAATATGTTTAAAACCAGGAATAGTATCGTCAGCTCTAATTCCTCCTAAATATTTGTATAAAGAAGCTACTACGTCAGAAAACATATGATGATTATGAGAGCCTTTTCCATTCCATGTTTCCCACAAAGTGGTAGCACCTTGGGTTATAATGTCGCCAAAACTTGGGAACGTTGTTTGAGTAATCATTTTTATACCTAAATCAAAGTTGTTTGAAATACCTAATGTATTCATAACATACTTATTACCTAAAATACCAAAATCTAAATGATAGTTTGTTTCAGCAATTTGTTTTTTTAATAAATCTAGTAAATTATTTTCATCATTTTTAGTTGCCAATCCCTGATATAACATACAGCCGGTAGAAGTTTGACAATCACCATATACTGAAGTGGTTTTTTCATTAAAATATTTTTCGCGGAAAGCCTTTTTAATTTTTTGTGATACTTCTTTATAATAAGTAACATCATTTTCTTTATGTAATACTTTTGCCATTTTGGAAATAACATCAGCAGCATTATAAAAATAAGCGGTATCAGTTAATTCGGTAGGAGCCTTAAAAGAAGACATATTTACACTTAATGCTGCACCTTCAAAAGGAGCACACCAATCACCTATCCCATAATTAACAAGATAATTATCTGCCATACTTTCCATATAACTAAAATGAGATTTAATGGTATCATACATAGTTTCTATAATCTCAATATCATTATAGTAAGTGTATAAGTACCAAGGGATTAAAGTTAAAGCACTTGACCAATCAGGACCATTCCCCCAATTATACCCCCACCCTGTTGAAGGAATTACACATGGAATACAACCACTTGGTTTTTGAGAATCTTTAATATCGTTCAACCATTTTTTAAAGATATTTACTGGTAAATAATTAAACATAGTTTGTTCAGCAGAGATGCTTGCATCTCCTGTCCAAGAATTTTTTTCTCTATGAGGACTATCTGTTAATAGTCCATGTAAATTACCTATAGTTGACCAGTGTGAAATCTCAATTATTTTATTGATGATTTCATTTGAAGTTTCTAAAGTGCCCATTCTTTTAACATCAGAATGAACTACTAGACCTTCAACACTGTTAATGGTTGGTTCATAGGTTAAACCTACAAGTTCAATATACCTAAAGCCGTGATAGACAAATTTAGGACTCCAAACTTCTAAAGAATCACTTTTTTTAATATATTTATCAGTTTGAAATTCTCCGGATCTTGTAAAGCCTGCGTTTGCTCGTCTAAAAAGATTAATGCCATCATCTAACAACTTTTCATTATAAATAATTGTTGTTTCATCATTTTTTTTACCCTTTGCATATAGTTTAACAAAGCCTGCCATATTTTGACCCATATCAAAAATCCATGAATCTTTAGTAGTTTTCCAAAAATTAATAGGCTTAATAGTTTTGGTTATTCTAATAGGATCTAATTCTGAACTTATTATTTTTCCTCCAGGAGCTCGAATTAATTTTACGTTATCCCAAGAAGTATCATTGCACGAAATATCACACCAATTTTCAATTTCAAGATTGGCATTATAATATTCGCCATTTCTTATACTATTAAAAGTGATAGGGCTATTAGTTGATTTCCATGAAGTGTCTGTTTTGATAATTATTTCTTTGCCAGATTGTGTAATAATTCTTAGTTCTGCTAGTAGTTTAGGTAAATGTCTCCAAGAAGCTTCTCTAATATTCCAAACATCTTTAGTAAAACAATTATACCAACCGTTTCCTAAAATTGTCCCAATTACATTTTCTCCAGAATTCAATAAAGAAGTAACATCATAGGTAGTATATAAAACGGTTTGATCATAATTAGTAAAAGCAGGAGATAATACATCACTACTGGTTTTTTGCCCATTTATATATGCTTCAAAATAGCCTAGCCCAGTAATATATAAACGTGCTTGTTTAATTTCTTCACTTAAAGTAAAAGTTTTTCTTAAATAAGGAGAATAAGTGTATTGATCCGGACGTTGTTTATTCCCAGCTGTTATCCAGTTACCTAACCATTTTTCAGATAGTTTTCCTGTTTCAAAAAAAGTAAGAGAACTTTTTATTGGTGAGGAACTATTTGCATTTATTAATACATACCAAGAATATTTTGTTCTAGGTAAAAGGGGTTCCCCAGTATATTTAATATTAGTAAAATTATCTGATTGTATAATACCGCTATCCCAAACAATATTTGAAAAAGGGTCTAAAACGATAATTTGAAAAGATTCTTGTATAAAACCATTTAAATCACCTGTATAACTCCAAGAAAAATAAGGCAACGAATCAAGGCCTAGAGTATTAGTTGAATAATTACATTGTTGGTTAATAATTTTTATATTATTCATTATAAAATCTCCTTAAATTAATATTTAATAATTATATTATATAAACATCAAAATAGGTATCTTTATTTATATATTTAAAATTCAATTGCAGCTTTTTTACTATTTATTTTTTTAAATACCGTCATATCAAACTTTGGTAATCTATCATACGTGTATAAACCGTTTAATTCTTGTTCAACATCATATAACTGAGTATAACAAAAACCACATATATGAGGATTATCTAACAATGTATGGGTTAATTGTCTATAACGGCTAATAAATTCCTTTTTTGTTTGAGGAGCATTACCATAACCCCAACCTTTTTTATTTGTATTGCTCCATTTTATTCCACCGTATTCACTTATGAAAAAAGCTCTACCGTTATATGTTTGTCTATCGGGATGAGTATTATACGTTTTGCTTTTGTCAGTTATCATAGAAGCATAATGAGATTTAAAAATAGAAATATCTTGTTCATAATCGTGTATGTCATAAATATCTGTCATAACATGAAAATTACCACTTGTGTCAATACAAGGACGTGTTTCATCTAAAGTTTTTGTGACAGTATATACTTCTTTTAGCACATCATTATTTTGTGGTTTTTGATCTTTTTTTCTATTCCACGTTTCATTAAAAGGACACCAACCAATAATACAAGGATGATTAAAATCTCTATTTATAATTTCTTTCCACTCTGGTATAAAATTTTCTAGAGCATTTATAGTAGTAATATCTAATCCCCAATTAGCGTGTTCTTCCCAAACAATATAACCTAATTTATCCGCCCAATATAAAAATCTAGGATCAAAAATCTTTTCATGAAGTCTAGCACCATTAAAACCACAGTCTTTTGATAATAAAATATCTTTTTTAAAATCCTCATCAGAGGGAGCAGTATATATTCCCTCTGGATAAAAGCCTTGGTCTAAAACAAGACGTAAAAAGAGGGGTTGATTATTAAGTAAAAAATTATTATTTGTAAAACCAACATTTCTCAAACCAAAATAACTTGTAACTTTATCTGTTGAAATATTGTTTTTTAATAATTCAAAAGAGATATCATATAAACTAGGATTATTAACATCCCATAAGGCAATATTATTTAAAGTAAGATCAAATGAAAAAGATTCTTTATCAATAATAATTTCACGAGAACCTTCTAATATATTATTTAAAAAAGCTTTTACAAGTAATTTTACAGAAGATATATCTCCTTCTACATCCATTTTAATTTTTATTCTAGAATCTTTAGGTTCAGGGAAAAACTGAAAATTATTAATATAAGTTTGAGAAACACTTTCTAACCAAACACTTTGCCATATACCAGTAGTTCGCGAATAATAGCAGCCATGTGAAGCTAATTTTTTACTTTGCTTGCCAGAAGGTTGAAGTCCGGTTTGAATATCATCTTCAACCATTAGGGTTATAGTTGCCATAGTATCATCTAAAAAAGGTGTTATATCAAAAGTAAAAGAAGAGTAACCACCTTTATGAACACCTACATATGAAGAATTAACCCATAAAGTTGTTTTATAATCACAAGCGCCTATATGAAGGAGAGTTTTTTTTGTTTTCCAATTGGTTGGTAGTGTAATTTCTTTTTTATACCATATACATTCCATAAAATCAGTATATTCAATTGTTGAAAGTTTACTTTCAGGACAAAAAGGAACAATAATTTTATCTTTAAGAAAATATTCTTTGAAAAATTCTTTTTCTAAACCAATTTTATTATGGTCAATTTCAAAATCCCATACGCCATTTAAATTTATCCAAGAATCACGTACCATTTGAGGTCGTGGGTATTCCTTGCGTGGTATTTCCACTTTTCTCTCCTATCTCTTATAATATAATATTAAGTTTATATTATAAATAAGAGCAAAACAAGTCAACAAATACTGTATAATAGATAATAATATATATTCTTTTGGAGGTTATATAAATGAGTTTAAAAAAACATATTATACTAAGCAAAAGTCAAATTAATCGATATGACAAACTTTATAAAGATTACAAAGATATGACTTTACAGCCAGAAAAAAGCCAACCTAAGTTTATTATTAATACTCTAGATAATAGTTATACATGGGAAGAAATGCTTTTTGACCCCTATAAGATGCTTAAAAATGAATTGGATAAATTAAAAGTGCATATTGAAATAGAAGATGATAGAGTTCTTTCTACTCGTGTTAATTTTGGAACAGCACAAATAGCGGCAGCTTTTGGATGTGATATACATATTCCACCAAATAATTTGCCTTGTGCAAAAAACCATATTTTAACAGATATTAACGATGTATATAAACTGAAAAACCCAAGCCTTGAAGCTGGATGGTACAACAAGTTAAAAAAGTTTACTCAATTTTATAAAGATAATATGCCAGAGCATATATATATGCAATTACCAGATATTCAAAGTACATTTAACAGTGCTCATCTAATAAGAGGCAACGATATAATTTTTGATTTTTTTGATGAACCGGAAAAACTCGAATACTTATTAGATTTTGTTACTGATTACATGATTGATTTAACAAGATATTTAAATAAGATGATTAACCATAAAGAAGGCTGGTTTTTTGACTGGGGAGCATTATGGAAAGGAAATGGACGAATTAGCAATTGTAGCGTTCATTTGATTAGTCCAACAATGTATGAAGACTATATTTTAAAAAGAGATAAAAGATTTTTAAAAGCTATTAAAGGAGGGCGCATGCATTATTGTGGTGCTCATACGGAAGTTATTGAAAGCTTTTTAAAAGATAATTTTATAACAGGTCTTGATTTTGATAGTAATTTACATAGTTTGTGGGATATAAGCCAAAAAGTTCCTAATAATGTACCTATATTAACAGACACACAAGAAAATTCTGACACCATAAAACGCCTATTAACAGGCGATTGGCCCGAAAAGAAAAATATTATACTAAATATATATGTAGAAAATATAGAATCAGGAAAAAAACTATTAAATGAATTAAGAAAGAGTATTTGATGATATACAAAGATATTTATGAAGGAGTTTTTTTAGAAAGAACTAATAGATTTATTGCAAAGGTGAAGATAAATAATAAAATTGAAATTGTTCATGTTAAAAATACCGGAAGATGTAAAGAGATACTTATTTCCGGTACAAAGGTCTATCTAGAAAAAAGCAATAATTCAAATAGAAAAACAGCATATTCTTTAATATCAGTATATAAAAAAGACATATTAATTAATATTGATTCTCAAGTTCCAAA
>Ga0256913_10000292_pt1 | contig 25056 bp, 13 predicted proteins | sample Axial_MatmetaG_FD_185970 | JGI IMG/M metagenome (GOLD analysis project Ga0256913, IMG submission 185970) | Deep-sea worm associated microbial mat communities from Axial Seamount, Juan de Fuca Ridge, Pacific Ocean - Axial_Mat | ecosystem: Environmental > Aquatic > Marine > Oceanic > Microbial... | reverse complement strand
TGCTATTGCTTTGGCTGATTTTGGGCTTTAACGATCTGATATAAACGTCAGTACACAAATTGTTTGCAGTTAGTTTCATACAACGAAAATAGGCAGAATTTTTGTAAATTGCAAGTAAATTCATCTCCAAATAGTTGGAATTTGCAAAAATTCCGATGGAGTTTAATTTACGATTTCCGTTCGATATGTGTCACAGAGCTGTGCATTGGGTTTATATAATGTTACCCACCTTATCATTTATTATCAATTACTTAGCTTCTTTTACCGTTAAATTTTGCTCTAATTTTAAAATATCTGAAATTACCATTTCCTAAAAAATTCGGCACTACGCACAAATAAATAATCAAATAATACAATGGGCAAAAAAAGCCCATTGTAAATAACCAAATAACCTAATCCCTTACGCAACGCACCGCAAAGCCGTACGACTTACTGCTGTAGTAGTGGTCAACTCCTGCGGAATTATAATTCAGGTTGCGGTAGTAGGCGTTGTCACTATTTTCCTCCGTAGCACTCCACCAGACGCCGCTGCCCCCCATATAGTCGAACGTGCCATTGTTGTTGTAGCGGACGCCATTCGGAAGAGCGGTAAAGCCAGAACTATTATCAGCACCCTCGTTTGGGCTATCCCAATACGTGGTGTCTATTTCTTTCATTTTACCTCCTGCTATATTTTCTCCACCCAAATAATTGGTTAGTGTAGTCCACTCGGCATCGGTTGGTAAATGCCAACCATCGGGGCAAACACCTTGGTTATTTACTAAATCTCTTGCCCAATTGTCACCTATTGCAGCTGCATAAGTATATAAAGCACCGTAAGTATCGGCTTCGTTATTTGCATTATTGTTATAGTAACAATATGCATCGGAGGTATTATCGTCAGTTAAATTAGCCCAATCGGTATCACCCGTTACATTTGGAATAGCATCACCATTGGGGTAATGCGTTACTTTTAAATTTTCTGCCATCCAACATAGAGTGTCAATAGTTATGGTTGCATATTCATTGCCATCGTAATCGATTACAGTACCACAATTAGGTAACTCTTCTTCGTAATAAACACTATCTACAATAGATATTGAATAACTATGTGTATTACCATCGGTAGTTCTTATTATCATATTGGTTTGTGCAAATAAATTTACACTTACAAAAGCTATTATTAATATGGATATTATTTTTTTCATTGTTCTATTATTTTATAATTATTATTTTATTTACAATTAAATTATTATGGCTTGCTATTTTAATAAAATAACTACCCGGTTCTAAACTCTCACTCAAATCTAAAAGGTAATCTCCTTTTTCTTTCTGTTCTGATAAAAGAGATTTTATAAGTTTTCCATCTATACTTAAAATGGAAATATCAACTTTACCTTTTTCATTAACTTGATAGCTTATATTAAATCTACCATTAGATGGATTAGGATAAATTAACACATCGTTGCTTTCTGCTATTTCGAGATTCTCAACATTAGTTGATAATGCATAGTAATACTTCTGAACATCTACCGTAGCCCAAGTCAAAATACTGGCATCGGTTTTATGCAAAAGCATATCTGTACCCGAAAATGTAATTTTACTAACTTGTGTTAAGGGTATTTCGGTTAAACTGCCATTTGTTTCTTCTACATAGATGCTCTGTTGTGCATATAAATTACCATAAAAGCCATTTATGGCTAACATTAATGCAATTAATAATTGTCTTCTTTTATTCATATTTTCCTCCTTTTTATTGGTTTATATTTATTTGTGTTGTTCCTTTTTTTTTATGAGGACCAACTGTAATTAATTATAAACGTCAGTACACAAATTGTTTGCGGTTAGTTTCATACAACGAAAATAGTAGGATTTTTTGTAAATTGCAAGTAAATTCATCTCCAAATAGTTGGAATTTGCAAAAATTTCGGCGGCTGTATTGCTTGTAATTGCAAAATGTAATTTGTTTTGAACCGTAGCAAAAAATTTCTCGGTTGCCCAAGTTCTAAATTGCGTTCCTCTACTGGTGTTTACACTATAACCAACTGCAATAATAACCTGAGTTCGATTAATAATTTAATTCTCAAAGTATTAATCGAACTCAGGTTAATAGCTTCCAAAGAATAGTGTTTTGTCTTATATTTTTTTCCATCTGATGCAGTTACCGAGTAATCCTCGACAACTGAATTTTTATCTAATTAGCCTTCCTTAAAAATGTTTTTTAGATGTAGAGAAATATTATATAAATGTCCTTTTTTTAGAAATGATTTCTTCATGCTTTGCCTTATGCAAAACGTTTTTATTCTTTTAATATTTTCCCAATTGTTTGAGATTTAGTTCCTATAATGCTATAAATAAAAGTCTGATTTGAAAATCTTTCTAAGTTTATTTCAATTTCTGTTTTGTCAAATCTTTTCTGCATTAATTTTTGTCCATGAATGTTGTAGATAACTATTGATTTGTTCAACAATGAATGGTCTTTTAAAACAAATTTTACAATTGATTTTGTAGGATTTGGATAAACTTCAACATTGTATTTTTTATTTTGATGTTTTTCTTCTATACCAACAAATGAACCACATTCAAAATTAATTGTATCCCACGCATAAACTATAGTAGTATCGTGGAACATTTTACATACTAAATAGCCAAAGTAATCGTAATAATTATCATCAAGCTGATAAAATAATGCTGCATTAGGTCCTACCCCTTCAATAAACTTTAAGTCTTCGGATATAAACCCTCCACCATAGTGATAATTCAATGTCAATGTTTTTCTTCCGTTTATTATGTCAATAGAAGAAACAGTCACATTGGTATCAGCGTACATCTTTACTAAGAAAGTATCATTAATATTTAATGATAAGTCCATTATTAAATATTCTGTAGTATCGGTAGCACCCCAAAACCAAGCCTTACCGCTCATAGTGTCTTCTCTAAAGTAACCTAAAAGTGCACCATTTAAGTTAACATTGTGATATGTAATGCTATCAATAGAGATAGTATCTCCTAAAACCAAATTTTCCATCATTGCTCCATCAAATATTTCATGCTTTAAGTCCCATGAGATAGAATCTCCGGTAACTATTGGCTTGAATTGACCAAAGCAAGTCATTGAAAAAGAAATGCTGAGAATAAATAAACTTGTTCTTATCATGATTTAATTTTTAAAATGTCTTGCCAACCACTATACAAACCACTCTCATCACTCCGAGTTAGGTTTATATCCATTATATTAATAGCAGTAGTTATTTTCATATTTTTATTTAATAATTCAAACTTAAATAAAATAAACCAAATCCAAGATATTGTTTAACAGTTTTTTTTTGAAATTAAAGATTTAACCATAGAACAATTTAGCCATAGAACAATAGAACAGTTTAACAATTTATAATATCTTTGCAAAAAAGAATAGAAAATGTCGAAAGAATACAAAAGAATAACAGTTACAGCAGCTTTGCCTTATGCAAACGGGCCTGTACATATTGGTCATTTAGCGGGAGTTTATATTCCTGCCGATATCTACACACGTTTTCAAAGATTGCAAAACAGAGATGTGCTATATATTTGTGGTTCCGATGAGCATGGTGTACCTATCACATTAAAAGCTCAAAAAGAAGGAGTTACGCCACAAGATATTGTTGACCGTTATCACGGAATAATAAAAAAATCTTTCGAGGAATTCGGTATTTCTTTCGATATTTATTCTCGTACAAGTTCCGAAACCCATGCAAAAACCTCATCGGAGTTTTTTAAAACTTTGTATGATAGAGATGAGTTTATTGAAAAAACATCGGAACAATTTTACGATGCCGATGCAAAACAATTTTTGGCAGATAGATATATTACAGGAACTTGTCCGCATTGCGGAAACGAAAATGCTTATGGCGATCAATGCGAAGCTTGCGGGACATCGCTAAATGCAAACGATTTAATAAATCCAAAATCGGCTGTTACAGGAAATATACCCGAGAAAAAAGAAACAAAACATTGGTATTTGCCATTAGATAAATATCAGCCATTTTTAGAAAAATGGATTTTAGAAGATCATAAAGAGTGGAAACCTAATGTTTATGGGCAATGTAAATCGTGGCTCGACCAAGATTTGCAACCAAGAGCAGTAACTCGTGACCTTAATTGGGGTGTGCCTGTTCCTGTAAAAGGTGCCGAAGGAAAAGTTCTTTACGTTTGGTTCGATGCACCTATCGGATATATTTCGGCAACAAAAGATTTAACACCCGACTGGGAAAAATATTGGAAAAGTGAGGATACAAAACTTGTGCATTTTATAGGAAAAGACAACATTGTTTTTCATTGCATAATTTTTCCGGCTATGTTAAAAGCCGAAGGTTCTTATATTTTACCTGATAATGTACCTGCAAACGAGTTTTTAAATTTAGAAGGCGATAAAATTTCTACATCAAGAAATTGGGCTGTTTGGTTGCACGAATACTTGCAAGATTTTCCTGAAAAACAAGATGTTTTACGATATGTTCTAACTGCCAACGCACCGGAAACTAAGGATAACGATTTCACTTGGCGTGATTTTCAAGAACGTAATAACAATGAGCTTGTAGCAATATTAGGTAATTTTGTAAACCGTGTTGTTGTTCTCACAAATAAATATTATGGTGGAGAAGTTCCTGAGCCCGAGCCACAAGAATTTCAAGAAATTGACCGCAGTTTAAAACTTGAGGTATCAGAAATAAAAGAAAAAATTGAGAAAGCTGTAGAAACTTATCATTTCCGCGAAGCACTAAAAGAAGCTATGAATATTGCCCGTTTGGGAAATAAATATTTAGCCGAAACAGAACCGTGGAAACTTATAAAAACAAATCCTGAAAGGGTTAAAAATATTATGTATTTGTCTTTGCAAATTACAGCAAGTTTATCGCAGATATTTGAGCCATTTTTGCCATTTACAGCTAAAAAAATGAGAGATATGCTCAATATTTCTACAGTAGATTGGGAAGAAGCCGGTTCTTGTAATATTTTACAACAAGGACATCAAATAAACAAAGCAAGTTTACTTTTTGCTCGTATCGAAGATAGCGAAGTTGAGGCACAAGTAAACAAACTGCTTGCTACAAAAAAGCAAAACGATTTGGATAATGCAACTGTTACAGAGCAAAAACCAAGTATTAGTTTCGACGATTTTACAAAACTTGATATAAGAGTAGGAACAATACTCGAAGCAGAAAAACTTGCTAAAACTAAGAAGCTTTTAAAACTTATAATCGACACAGGTATTGATAAACGTACTGTTGTTTCGGGCATTGCAGAATACTACAAGCCGGAAGATATTATAGGCAAACAAGTTAGTGTTTTAGTAAACCTAGAGTCACGAAAATTGCGTGGTATCGAAAGTCAAGGAATGATTTTGATGGCTGAAAACAGCGATGGAACACTTGCTTTTGTTCAACCGGATAAGGCAATAAATAATGGAGGAGAGGTAAAATAGACAAGTAAGAATACTCGTTTTACAATTGAAATATGAAAAAAACAGGTATTGCAATATTATTAATTCTGCTGATTAAACTCAGTTTTAGTCAGGTGCAAGAATTACGTAAATATCATAGCATACCCGAAGAACAAATTGTTTTTAATTTTTACTATAATTCATGGACAAGTTTACCAAAAGATTTTGAAATGGCTCCTCAATCAGCAGGAATTGATTTATATTTAATGAAGGATATTTTTGGGAAAAACTATCCTGTGAGTTTTGCTGGTGGTATAGGTATCAGTGTTCAAAACTACAAAAATAATTCAATGCTTATTTCCACAGCCGACAGTTTGTTTTTTGAAAAAATACCCGATACAGTTGATTATCGTAAAAATAAATTTGCCACTGTTTATATTGATATTCCAATAGAGTTTCGTTTAAGAACTCGACCTTTGGTTAAAAAACGAAATCTGAAAATTGCTTTTGGTTTTAAAATTGGATATAATATTCAACGCTACACAAAATATGATGGAGATAATTATCTTGGAATTACAAATTATACAACAGTAAAATATAAAGTTTATGATATAAAGAATATTTTACCGTATCGTTATGGTGTTTTTACTCGATTAGGATATGGTAAATTCAGTCTTTCAGCATATTACTCGTTAACTCCACTTTTTGATATAAATAAAGCCGAAGAAATAACAGCTTTTAATATTGGCTTATCTATAACTTTATTTTAAAATTAATGCTCAAAAACATACTTTATATGTTTTTATTAAACTAACTTTGCTATAAATTTAAAAATAAGAATATGAAACGAATTTATGTTATACTTATCGCTATAATACTTGCAAGTGCAACATTTCAAGGATGCTACTCTTTGAAAAAATCTGATGATTATTATGGAATAAAAACCGAAGAAATTAAAAATGTAGTTTTTATTCTTGATATTTCCGGAAGTATGGAATTTATTGCAGAAAAAAATGCAAAAGGTGAAATTATTTCAAGTGCTACTAATTATGCAGCCGATAAAGCTAGTAGTACTGTTTCTAAAACAATTGGTGGCGAAGCAGGAAATATTGCAGGTAGTTTACTAAATAAAAAAGTAAAAAAATCGGTAACTAAATTACAGAAAGCAAGAAAAAAATTAATTCCTGCAATAAAAGGTTTATCTGAAACAACAATGTTCGATATTATTGTTTTTGAAAATGGAGTAAAATTGTGGAGGAAAAAACTTGTACCCGCAACAAAAGCAAATAAGTTGGAAGCACAAGCATATATCGAAGCATTAAAAGCCGGTGGCGGAACAAACATATACGATGCAGTTAAATCGGCATTTGAACTTGCCGGTGATGGTGCTAAAGACTCAACGATTGCTTTAAACGTAGAAACAATTTTCTTGTTATCTGATGGTGAACCTAGTGCCGGTCCTGTAACAAATCCTGACGAAATTAGAAAAGATATTAAAGAATGGAATCCATTGCAAAGAATTAAAATTCATTCAATTGGTTTAGGTGATGATTGCGACGAAGAATTTATGCGAGGATTGGCCGAAGATAATGCTGGTGTTTATGTTGATAAATAAAATATGAGACTGTTCAAAAGTCAGGAAAAAGCTTTGAAAGTAGTGTGTTTGAGGAATAATTAACTGCCCAAAACTTTATTTGTTTTATTGTCAATTTTTTGCTTTTGGTTTTTCTTTTTAGATTCAATAATTAGCTTCTAAATTTTATTAAATTACTTTAGGGGAGCTCTATTAATTATTTTCTTACAAGCCGTAATAACGGGTTATACCGATTAATAATCAAAGTAGTCTATAAATTCACTTCTTAAAATTAAATTGTCTCTGAAAAATTATGAAAATATTGTTGAAAAACTAATTTTTATATTAGATTGAATATTAATTCAAATATTCCAACCAAAGATTTTCTACAACAATTCCTATATTATGGTCGTTTACCATTCTAATATAGTTTTCTACTAAATTAAAGAATAAAGCATCATCTGCAGAAACTGCAGCAGCAATATATTCTACATCGCTATCTAGCTTAGATAAATATAAGTTTGTAGTTAAATGTGTATAAGATATACTTTCGCAAATCTCCATATCTCCAACAAAAGCATTAGCTTTATCATTTAATAATAAATCATCAATTTCTTCATAATTAGCAACAGGTATGATAGTTGCATTTGGATAATTTTTCTTTACAAATTCTTCGCTGGTAGATTTTGCGAAAACAACTATTTTAACAGCTTCTTTATTAATGGCTTCTGCATCAGCATTACCAATTACTTTATCTTTGGATAGTACTGCTTTTCCCGTTTTAAAATAAGGTTGTGAATAAGCAATATCCATATTTCTCTTCAATGTATTTGTCATACCGGAAAATATAATATCAATTTTACCATCATTCAATGCAGGTATTAGTTCATCAAATTTCATTTGAACAAACTCTACTTTTACACCCATTCTTTCAGCCATTGCATTAGCTATTTTTATATCAAGACCATCTAACTCACCATTTTCATTTTCAAAAGTAAAAGGGAATTGTTCGCCCGATGTTCCAACTCTTAACGTATTAGTTTCTTTAATTTTAGTTATTGTTCCGCCTGCATTTACATCAACGGTAATTTCTTTTGTTTCTTTATTTATTTGATTGTTACAAGATATAAATCCGCCAATCATGAAAATAGAAACTGCTATTGATAATACTATTTTTTTCATATTTAGAATTTTAATTATTTTTCAAAAGTAAGATTTTAATTTTTATTTACAAAGGAATATTCCCATGCTTTTTACGTGGTAATTTATCCACTTTATTTTCTAACATTTTATATCCGCGAATAAGTCTATCACGAGTATTTTCGGGTAAAATTACCTCATCAACATATCCACGCGATGCTGCATTATATGGATTTGCAAACATTTCGTTGTAATGTGCTTCCATTTCAATAGTTTTCTTTGCAGGATCATCAGCTTTTTTAATTTCGTTTTTAAAGATAATTTCTGTAGCTCCTTTTGCTCCCATTACGGCAATTTCGGCTGTTGGCCATGCAAAATTAAGGTCTGCCCCAATATGTTTAGAGTTCATTACATCGTAAGCTCCGCCATATGCTTTTCTGGTAATAACGGTAATTCTAGGAACTGTTGCTTCAGAAAAAGCATATAATAATTTTGCTCCGTTAGAAATAATTCCGTTCCATTCTTGGTCGGTTCCCGGTAAGAAACCCGGAACATCTTCAAAAACTAAAAGAGGTATATTAAAGGCATCGCAAAAGCGAACAAAACGTGCTGCTTTTGTCGAAGATTTAATATCTAAAACTCCGGCTAAAAATGCAGGTTGATTTGCAATAATACCTATACTCTTACCTGCTAATCTGGCAAAACCCACAACAATATTTTCGGCATAATCTTTATGCACTTCAAAAAATGTTTTTTCATCAATAACTTTACAAATAACATCTTTAATATCGTATGGTTGGTTTGGATTTTCCGGAACTATATCGTTCAACTCTTTAACAATTTCATCTCCTGTTTCGTAATCTAAGGCAGGTGGCATTTCTTCGCAATTCTGAGGGATATAACTCAATAATTGTTTTACGTAATTTATTGCTTCTACTTCGTTTGGAGTAGAAAAATGTGCTACTCCCGATTTAGATGAGTGTGTTGAAGCTCCTCCTAGTTCTTCTGATGTAACTTCTTCGTGAGTAACTGTTTTAACAACATTTGGTCCTGTAACAAACATATAAGAGGTGTTTTCTACCATTATGTTAAAATCTGTTATTGCAGGTGAATAAACTGCACCACCTGCACAAGGTCCCATTATTGCAGAAATCTGAGGAACAACACCCGAGGCACGAGTATTTCTAAAGAAAATATCGGCATATCCGCCTAGCGAAACAACTCCTTCTTGTATTCTTGCCCCTCCCGAATCGTTTAATCCAATAACAGGTGCTCCGTTTTGCATTGCTAAATCCATTATTTTAACAATTTTCTTAGCATGAGCTTCGGCAAGAGAACCACCAAAAACAGTAAAATCTTGCGAAAAAACATAAACCATTCTTCCGTCAACAGTACCATATCCGGTTACAACTCCATCGCCTAAAAACTTTTGTTTATCTAATCCAAAATTGCTGGAATGATGTGTTACAAGCATTCCTAATTCTTGAAATGAACCTTCGTCCATCAATAATTCAATTCTTTCGCGAGCTGTTAACTTACCTTTTTTATGTTGCGATTCAATCCTTGCTTCTCCACCACCAAGAATAGCTTCTTGCTTTTTATTTTCTAATTCTTCAAATTTATTTTTACTCATATTATATCTATTTCATTACATGTTTATATCTTCTGATACAAAAAACATCAAATATAATAATTCTAGCTCAATTAATATAATCAATTTATTAATAAATATCTTTACATAAATATTTATGCAATAAATATTGATTTTATTTGAGATTAACTATAGTTTTATTTACTTTCGTAGGTTTAATAAAATAATTGCTTAATAACCATAATAGAGATGGAAGATTTAGATCAAAAACAAGAGTTGAAGAACGAAAATTTAGAAGAAATTAATAATAATTTTGATGAAGTAAATTCTGAAAATGAAGTAAAAGAAGAAAATGAGATTGTTTCTGATAACACTACCGAAGAAGTAGCTAATGAGGAAAATACATTAGATGAAAAAGAAATTGATGAAACTAAAGAAGAAGTATCTGAATTAGAAGAAAAAGATATAGTTGAAGAAATTGCTTGGAACGAACTAAGCAGGGAAAAAATTCTAATAAAAGTAGAAGATTTAATTAATAATAAAAGTGTTCTTGCAATAAAAGACCATATCGTTACAGCAAAAAACGAGTTTTACAAGAAACTTAAAGAAGAAACCACTAAATTAAAAGAAGAGTTTCTTTCTAATGATGAAAATGAAGAAAAAGACTTTGTTGCTCCTGAAGATAAAATTGAAATTGAACTAAAACAATATCTTAATATATATAAAGATAAAAAATATAATTTTATAAAAGAATTAGAAAAACAAAAAGAAGAAAATCTAAAACGAAAAGAAGAAATAATCGAAGAAATTAAAAATCTTGTAAATAGTCAAGAAACTTTTAATAAAACCTTTCAAGAGTTTAAGAATTTACAAAATGAATTTAACGAAACCGGCGATATTCCGCAAAAAGATTACAAAACTATTTGGAATAATTTCCACACAGCTCAAGAAATATTCTACGATTACCTAAAAATAAACAAAGAACTTCGAGATTATGATTTCAAAATAAGTTATGACAAAAAGCTTGAACTTTGCAAAAAAGCCGAAGCTTTAGAAAACGAAGAAGATATTGTAGCAGCACATAAAACATTACAAACGCTTCACGAAAATTGGAAAAAAATAGGTCCTGTATTTCCTGAAAAAAGAGAAGAAATATGGGAACGTTTTAGTGCTATCACAAAAATAATTAACAAAAAACATCAAGATTTCTACGATTCCTTAAAAGAGATTAAGTCAGAAAATTTAGCTCTAAAAGAAAGTATTTGTGGTAAAATAGAAGAAATTGCCGAAGAAACTTTCGAAACAATAAAAGACTGGAACAAAAGAGCAAAAGATATAGAAAAGATACAAGCTGAGTGGAAAGCTATTGGACCTACACCTAAAAATACAAACAAAGAAACCTATAAAAGATTTAGAACTGCTTGCGATACTTTTTATAATAAACGAAAAGAATTTTATTCTCAAATAAAAAAAGAACAACAATCTAATTTGCAAAAAAAATACGAACTGTGCGAGAAGGTAGAAGCTCTTGTAGATAACACAGATTGGAAAGATACTACAAACAAAATTATTAAAATACAAAAAGATTGGAAAAATATAGGACCTGTTCCTAGAAAAAAATCTGACCAAGTTTGGAAACGTTTTAGAACTGCTTGCGATAATTTCTTTAACAATAAAGCAAAGCATTTCGAAGGACAATCGGAACAAGAAAAAGAGAATCTTATTCTAAAAGAAAAACTAATTGAAGAAATAGAAAAATTTAAACAATTAGACGATGTTAAAGAAACTATTAGTAAACTAAAAGAATTTCAAAATAAGTGGAATAGCATAGGATTTGTTCCTTTAGAAAACAAAAAAGAAATTAATATCAAATTTAAAAATATCCTCAACGGTCATTACGATAAACTTAAGATAGACACAAAAGAAAAAGATTTACTACGCTTAAAATCTAAACTAGAAGAAATTGCTAATCACCCCGATAGTATTGAAAAATTAAGAATCGAAAAAGATAAACTTTTAAAAAGGATATCGCAATTCGAGAGTGAAACTGTTCTATTAGAAAATAATATTGGTTTCTTTAGTGCTTCTGCAAATGCTGATAATTTATTGAAAGATATTAAAAACAAAATAAGCACTGCACGAGAAAATATTGATTTACTTAAAGATAGATTAAAAATTATAAATCAATATATCAACAAAGCAACTAAAGAAAATAAAGCTTAGAAATATGAATAATAAAAAATATCTATTAATAATATTTGTATTTATTCTTTCTGCAAATATCTTTGCTCAAACAGGAGGTGTTAAAGGTTTTATTTACGATAAAGAAACAGGCGAAGTAGCCATGTTTGCAAACGTAGTAATAAAAGGAACTAGCATGGGAACATCTACAGATATTAACGGATATTTTACCATTTCTAAAGTTCCCGTTGGAACTTATACTTTAGAAGCTAGCTTTTTGGGTTATAAGAATTTAGAGAAAACTATAAAAGTTGAAAAAAACAAACTTACATCTGTTAAACTCTTTTTAGAAAAAGACTCTAAGGTTTTAGAAACTGTAGAAATTTCTGCCGATAGACAGGAACAGAAAACTCAAATTAAAACTTCAGTTGTTAAGATATCACCTAAACAAATGCAAAAATTACCATCTATTGGTGGTGAGCCAGATATTGCACAATATTTACAAATATTGCCGGGTGTAGTTTCATCGGGTGACCAAGGTGGACAGCTATATATTAGAGGTGGTTCGCCAATACAAAACAAAGTTCTTATGGACGGAATGACAATCTACAACCCATTTCACTCCATTGGCTTCTTTTCTGTTTTCGATTCCGATGTTATTAGCACTGCAGACGTTTACACAGGCGGTTTCAATGCTCAATATGGTGGTAGAATTTCATCAATAATGGATATGAAAATGCGTGATGGAAACAAAAAGAAATTCTCTGGAAAAGTTTCTGCTACAACATTTGGAGGTAAAGTTCTTTTAGAAGGTCCACTTAAAAAGCAAACCATAGAAGGTAACGGAAGTGCATCGTTTATTGTTTCTGCAAAAACATCATACTTAAGCCAATCATCACAAATTTTCTACAACTATGTTAATGATGGCAATGGCTTACCTTTCGACTATACCGACCTTTACGGTAAATTTTCAATGAATGCAAAAAACGGTAGCAAGCTTAGTTTTTTTGGTTTTAATTTCGACGACCAAGTAAAATATCAATCTCTTTCGGATTTACATTGGGCTAACTATGGATTTGGAACAAATATGGCTCTTGTTCCCGGAAATTCACAAGCAATTATTCATGTTAATTTTGCTTTCTCTGATTACGAAGTATCTTTATCCAGCTCAGATAATCTACCACGTATGAGTGGTTCTAACGGATTTAGCTTTGGATTAGCATTTACATATTACATTGGTAAGAATCAATTAGATTATGGTGTTGAAGTAGAAGGAGGAAAAACAGATTTCAATTTCTACAACTCAGCCGGAATGCATATTCAACACGAACAAAATAACACCGATTTATCAGGTTTTGCTAAATATAAAATGACTTTCGGTAAACTATTGATTGAACCGGGTGTTCGTTTAATCAGATACGTCTCTTTATCAGAAAATTCTTTGGAACCACGTTTAGGAATGAAATATAATATAACAGATCGTCTTAGGATTAAACTAGCCGGTGGTATATATTCGCAAAACCTTATTGCAGTTAACTCCGACAGAGATGTTGTAAACCTGTTTTACGGCTTTATTTCTTCTCCAACAAGTTTACCAAGCACATATCATGGAGAAGAAGTTGACAGTAAATTGCAAAAATCTCAACACATTATTTTTGGAACCGAGCTTGATATTACAAATCATATTAACCTTAATGTTGAAGGTTACCTTAAAAGAAATTCACAACTAATTAATATAAATAAAAATAAAATTTATGATGATACACCTGCAAATGCAGATATTCCCGATTATTATAAAAAAGATTTTATTATTGAAAGTGGCGATGCTTATGGAGTAGACTTTTTACTAAAATATGATTACAAAAGATTATATGTTTGGGCAGTATATTCTCTCGGTTTTGTAACTCGTCAAGATGAATATCAAGAATACACACCATACTACGATCGCCGACATAATATCAACTTCTTAACCACTTATGTTTTTGGTAAAGGATATGATTGGGAAGCATCAATACGTTGGAACTTGGGTTCCGGTTTTGCTTTTACAAAACGTCAAGGATACTACGAAGAAGTTTCTTTTAACGAAGGAATAGGTAACGACTATACATCATCTAATAATAATGTAGGAATTATTTATGATGACTTAAATAAAGGCCGTCTACCTTTTTATCATAGATTAGACGCATCAGTAAAGAAAAAAATTGAATTTAAAAACGAATCTAAACTCGAAATAATATTCAGTGTTACTAATGTTTATAATAGAGAAAACGTATTCTATGTTGATCCTATCGAAAATAAAAGAGTTAATCAATTACCAATTATGCCAAGTTTAGGTATTAATTATAGATTTTAATAAAATTTAACATTTCTAAAACAATATACGAGTTTTACCGTACAACACTTCATACATTATAAAAACTTTGTCGTATGAAGAAAACTATATTTACAATACTTACATTGTTATCTCTATTTGGATATTCTCAAACAGGAACAACATTTTGGTTTGCACCACCAAATGTTACTGATAATCATCATAGTGTTGATAAAGATGAAGTATATCTTAACCTAACTTGCTTAGATCAAGATGCAACAATCCATATATGGCAGCCGGCAAATCTATCTGGTATAGATATGACAATTACTTTAACAGCAAATACATCTCAAAAAGTATATTTAGGAGCAAACATTACCGATTTAGAAACAAAACCTACAAATACAATATTGAATACAGGTTTATTAATCGAATCTACCGAAAGAATATCAGCATATTACGAATACGACAATTATAATAATCCTGATATATTTGCTCTAAAAGGAGCTAATGCACTTGGAGAAGAATTCTATATTCCATTACATAACTACGACCCATATCATAACCATACATTTACCGATACTGCTTATGCTTCATTTGATATAGTTGCAACAGAAGACAATACAGAAGTTCGTATTTACCCTTCTCGTGATGTTAACGGACATCAAGGACAACAACAATTTACTGTAATGTTAAATAAGGGGCAAACTTATTCGTGTGCATGGACAGGTGCAAATTACGAAACACCTTCAACACACCCATATGGCTCATCAGTTATTTCCGATAAACCAATTGCTATTTCAATAAAAGATGATTCCGACCATGGTATTACAGGTTGCTACGATTTACTTGGAGACCAAATAGTACCGGTTAATATTGTTGGTGATGAATATATAATAGTAAGAGGACAATTAACTGCTGCTAATCACGAAGGATTTTTCATTTTAGCAACTCAAAACGGAACAGATGTTTATATTAATGGAAACTCAACTCCAATAACTACATTATTCGCAGGTGAAGAATATAGATACGATATCTCAGGTGCCGGACAAGAATACACACATGTTAAAACTTCATTACCCGTATATTTAACTCATACAACAGGTTTTGGTTGCGAAATTGGTCAAGCAATTCTTCCACCATTAAACTGTGCAGGGTCAGAAGAAGTTGCATTTGTTCGTTCAACAAACGAAGCATTTTTCTTAACATTATTAATAAAAACAGTTTCTACCGGAGATTTTACCATAACACCAGCAAGTGCTCAAACAGTTATTGATAACGCTACTTGGACAGTAGTGCCCGGAACAGGTGGCGATTGGAGTGCTACAACAGTTCAATTTTCTACAACTGAAATTCCTGTTGGTGGTGCTAATCGTTTAACAAATTCAAGTAATATTTTTGCAATGGGATTAATAAACGGAGGTTCAACAAGTGGTTGCCGTTACGGATATTTTTCAGAATTTGTTGCCGAAACCGTTACCGATGCAGGTTCTGATTATACTACATGTGCAAACGTACCTGCTATTCTTAGTGGTTCTGTAACAGGCGGAGCAACAACAGGTATTTGGACAAGTTCAGGCTCCGGTACTTTCGATGATGCTACAAATTTTAATGCAGAATATACACCAAGTTTTTCTGATTTAAGTGCAGGTTCAGTTACTTTAACTTTAACATCAACAGGAATTTGTTTTCCAACTTCCGATGATATGATTTTAAGTTTTGACCCTGCTCCGGTTGTTGATGCAGGTTCTGACGAAACTGTTTGTGCAAATAATGCAAATGTTTCGGTAAGTGGAACTGTTACAAATGCCACCGGAGGACAATGGACAACCGGCGGTACAGGAACTTTTGCAGCTCCTACATCTCTAAATACAACATACACTCCTTCGGCTGCTGATATTACTGCAGGAAGTGTTTATCTATATTTATCAACAACAGGAAACGGTTCTTGTAACCCCGAAACAGATAGTTTACTATTAACTATAACTCCTGCTCCAACAATTAATGCAGGAATAGACCAAACAGTTTGTTCAAATAATCCTGAAATTACTTTAAATGCTATTGCAACTGTTGCTACCGGAGGACAATGGACAGGTGGAACAGGTTCGTATAACCCGGGAAGTGGAGCTTTAAGTACAATTTACACACCATCTGCACCCGAAATTGCAAACGGTAATATAACTTTAACTGTTACAACAACAGGAAGTGGTTCTTGTTTAGAAGTAAGCGATGATATAACAATTACATTTTCTCCTGCACCGGTTGTCGATGCCGGAACAGACCAAGTAAAATGTGCAAATAATGCAGTTACTGTGCTTGCAGGAAATATTAGTGGTGGTGCAAGTGCAGGAACTTGGACAAATGGATTAGGTACTTTTGTAGTTGACAACAACGACTTAAATGCAAGTTATACACCAACCGCAACAGAAATTGCAAACGGAAGTGTAACTCTTACTTTAACTTCATCAGACCACGGAGCAAATGGCTGTCTTGCTGTAAGCGACCAAATGACAATTTCATTCACAACTGCACCAACAGTTGATGCAGGTACAGATATTGATGTTTGTCAGAATAATCCTGATGCTCTTTTAAGTGGTGCCGTAACCGTTGCAACAGGTGGGACTTGGACTGGTGGTGCCGGTTCTTTTTCACCAAATGCAGACGATTTAAATGCAACATATATTCCAACTTCTGCCGAAGCAAGTGCAGGAAATCCTATTACACTAACACTAACAACAACAGGAAACGGAACATGTGCAATTGAAACTGACCAAGTTATTGTTAACTTCGATCCATCGCCAATCGTTAACGCAGGTGCTGCTCAAACATCTTGCGAAAACAATCCTACTGTTACTTTACAAGGAAGTGTTGTAAATGCAGGTGGAGGAATGTGGACAGGTTCAACAGGTTCTTTTAGCCCTAGCAATACCGATTTACTTGCTACATTCACACCAAGTAGTGCAGATATTACTGCTGGTGGAGTTAATTTAACATTAACATCTACAAACAACGGAAATTGTAATGCTGAAACCGATATTTTTAATTTAACCATTGTTCCGGCACCTATTGTTGATGCAGGAACTGATGCTACATATTGTGCAAATAATGCTACAATATCATTAAACGGAACAGTTACAAATGCAACAGGAGGTTCTTGGTCTGGTGGTTTAGGTATTTTTGGTGATGCTAATTCGCCTGTAACTACCTATCAACCATCGCAAACCGAACTTGGTAACGGAAGTGTTACTCTTTATTTAACATCTACAGGAAACGGTACATGTAATGCTGTTCAAGATGATGTTACATTTACATTTACTACTGCTCCTACTGCAGATGCAGGAATAGACCAAACGGTTTGTGCAAATAACTCTGATATAATTTTAAGCGGTGCTGTAACAGTTGCAACAGGTGGAACTTGGACAGGTGGTCTAGGAACTTATACTCCAAACGAAGATGATTTAGGTGCAACATACCACCCTACTGCTGCCGAAATATCTGCTCAATCGGTAAGTTTAACTTTAACAACAACAGGAAATGGAACTTGTAATGCTGTTACTGATGTAATTGACATAGCAATTAATCCATCACCAATTGTAAATGCAGGAAGCGATATTCATACTTGTTACAATAATGCAAGTGCAACATTAAATGGTAATATAACAAATGCTACCGGTGGACAATGGTCGGGTGGTAGTGGAACATTTGCACCAAACAATATAACACTAAATGCAACTTACACACCTACTGCTGCAGAAATTGCAACAGGTCAGATTAAACTATATTTAACATCAACAGGAAATGCTTCTTGTAATGCTGTTACCGATAGTATGTTAATTATTATAGACCCCGCACCTGTTGTTGATGCAGGAATTTCTCAAACACTTTGTGCAAATAATTCTGATGCTGTTTTAAATGGTTCAGTTAATATTGCAAGTGGTGGAATATGGTCTGGTGGTTTAGGTACATTTACCCCTAATAATTCTCTACTTAATGCGACTTATACACCAACTGCCGGTGATATTGCCAACGGAAGTGTAGATTTAATCTTAACATCAACAGGAAATGGAACTTGTCTATCGGAAGATGATACTGTTACTATATATTATACTCCTGCTCCAACAGTAGATGCAGGACTTGATTTTGAGGTTTGTGCCAATAATAATCAAATCGATTTAAACGGAATTGTTACTGTTGCCGGTGGCGGAACTTGGTCAGGAGGTGCAGGAACATATTCTCCTGATAACAATACATTAACTACATCGTATTTTCCAACAGCAACCGAAATTGCAAATGGAACTATTACATTAAATTTAACATCAACAGGAAATGGGACTTGTTTGGCTGTTAGCGATGATATTGAAATAACAATAAATGCCTCACCAATTGTTAATGCAGGTCAAGACCAAAATGTTTGTGTTGATGATTTAACAGCAAACTTAAATGGTTCTGTATCAGGAATTACAAATTCAGGAGTTTGGACTACAACAGGAACAGGCTATTTTGTTCCAAATGCTACAACATTAAATGCAGATTATGTTTGTAGCTCTGCCGACTCAACAGTTGGAACTGTTCAACTTATTTTAACATCAACAAACAATGATGTTTGTCTAGCCGAAAGCGATACTCTTACAATAAATATTTTACCTGCCGGTGTAGCCGATGCAGGAACAGACCAAACGGTTTGTGCTAATAATTCAGCAGTTTCATTGAATGGGATTGTAAGTGGAGGTGCTTCTTCTGGAGTTTGGAGCACAACAGGTACAGGTGCTTTTATCCCTGATGTTAATACACTAAATGCAACTTACATACCAAGTGCAGGTGATACCTTAACAGGAATTGTAACTCTAACTTTAACTGCTAATTCTTGTAATGTAGCAACTAGTTCAATAGATATTACAATAACACCTGCCCCACAGGTTGATGCAGGTTTAGACCAAATTGTTTGTGTTGACGATTTAAATGTTCAATTAGATGCTTCAGTTTATGGAGGAACATCAACAGGAGAATGGACTACAAGCGGAACAGGTTTATTTGTACCAAACAATACTACAATAGATGCAATTTATCACGCAAGTGCACAAGATAGTATTAATGGTTTTGTTGAGCTTGTGTTAAGTTCTACAAATTATGGAACATGTAATGTAGTTCGTGATACAATGACAATTACAATATCGCCTGCAGGTATTGTTGATGCAGGTCAAGATCAAACATATTGCTCTAATAATGCAATTATTCCATTAAACGGTTCAATTTCTGGAGGTGCTTCCGAAGGGCAATGGGGAACATCGGGTTCAGGAATATTCTTACCAAGTCCCGACAGTTTAAATGCAACTTATACTCCAAGTGCAGCTGATGTTGCAACAGGAAATGTTACTTTAGTTTTATCGGCAACAAATTCTTGTAATTTTGCATTTGATGCCTTAACAATAAACTTTACACCTGCACCAACTGCTGATGCTGGAGCAGATGAAATTCTTTGTGGAAATAATTCTGAATTAATTCTTTCGGGTTCGTTTACACTTGCAACAGGTGGTTTGTGGACTAGTACAGGTACTGGAACTTTTTCACCATCTGATACTGACATGAATGCAACATACACACCTAGTGCAGCTGATATTTCTAACGGTGGGGTTGATATTCTATTAACCACGACAGGAAACGGTGGCTGTAATGCTGTTACCGACACAATGATTTTTTCAATCACACCAAGTCCGGTTGTAAATACTGGTGTTGACCAATCTGTTTGTTCATCTGCTGATAGCACACAATTATTTGGATATATTTCAGGAGGAACTACAACAGGACAATGGACTACATTAGGTAGTGGTACTTTTAGTGATGATACGGATATGAATGCTATTTATACATTTAGTCCTGCCGATATTGCAGCAGGCAGTATCCAACTTGCTTTAACATCAACAAATAATGGAAATTGTAATGCCGAAAGCGATACAATGACAATTACATTCGGTAATTCTGCTTTTGCTTATGCAGGTGTTGACCAATTAATTTGTGGTGATAACCTACTTGTAAATTTATCAGGCATTGCAACAGGTGGTACTACAACAGGAACTTGGACTAGCACAGGAACAGGAAGTTTTGTACCAAATGCTGATGACTTAAATGCAAGTTACATTTGCTCATCTGCCGACTCTGTAGCTGGAACAGTTGATTTAATTTTAACAACTACAAACAATGGCGGTTGTCAACCCGGAATTGATACAATGATTGTTACAATTTCACCGGTACCATATGTTCATGCAGGAAACGATATTGAAGTTTGCAAAGGTATTGATAGTGTAGCAATTGCAGGAACTACTATAAGTGTTAACTCTGTTTTATGGACTACTATGGGAACAGGAACATTCTCGCCAAGCGATACAATAGTTGGAGCATATTATATTCCAAGTTCTACAGATACTTTAATCGGAAATGTTAATCTTGTACTGTCATCGGTTAATAGTGGTATTTGCAACGAGGTTTCTGATACTGTAAACATTTTATTCTCAGTTCCTTTAGATGTTGATTTTACTACATCGCTTGCTTGCGAAAATCAAACGGTTGATTTTACTGATAATACAACTGTTTTAGCAGGAACAATAACATCGTGGTATTGGGAATTTGGCGATGGAGGTGTTGATAATAATCAAAATGCAACACATTCTTATTTATCCGAAGGAAATTACATAGTTACACTAAACGTTGAATCAGACTTAGGTTGTTCTTATTCTAAATCAGAAACAATAACTGTTTATCCTTCGCCTACAGCAGATTTTACATACACAAGCGATTGTTACTTAGATGCTGTTGTTTTTACTGATGTTTCATCAACAACAGTTGGAACAATAAATGCTTGGGCTTGGAATTTTGGCGATACTTTAACATCTAATATTCAAAACCCAACACATAATTATTCAAATAGTGGAAATTACACAGTTACATTAACTGTTCAAAACTCGCAAGCTTGTAGTGCAAGTATAAGTCAAACAGTTGAAGTATATCCTAAACCAATTGCAGATTTTAATTATTCTTATAATTGTTCAAATGGTGAAGTTAGCTTCGATGATGCTTCCTCATCGCAAGGAAACCCAATATCAATTTGGAATTGGGATTTTAATGATGGCGGAACAAGTACTGATGAAAATCCTACTTACATATTTGCAAATAATGGTAGTCAAACAGTTACTCTAATTTCCGGTTCATCGGCAAATTGTTCTGATACAGTTAGTTTGCAAGTTTATTTACAATCTATTACAGCCGATTTCAACTTTGTAAACAAATGTGCTTACGATAGTATCAATTTTAATGATTTATCAATTCCAAATGGCGATACAATATCACAATATAATTGGTCGTTTGGCGATGGTACTTTCTCTACCGACACAAATCCAAGTCACATTTATGGGCTAAGCAATAATTACGAAGTTGTACTTATAATTCAATCAAATTCGGGTTGTTCCGATACAACAACAAAATTTGTAGATGTTTATCCTGTACCAACAGCAGGTTTCGATTATTATACTGATGAATATATTGCAGGAAATAATATTGAGTTTACCGATTTATCAAGCGATGCAGAAAATTGGCAATGGGCTTTTGGCGATGGAATAACATCAACAATTCAAAACCCACAACATATCTATAATACAGAAGGAGTTTATACAGTTGTTCAAGCTGTTAGCAATTCTTATGGTTGTGTTGATACAGCAATTACCGATATTAATATTAAGTCGGCTGACGAAATTCTACCACCAAAATTACCAAATGGTTTTTCACCTAATGGTGATGGTAATAATGATATTTTTTATCCTCGTGGAGGTCCTTTTAAAACAATGGAATTTAGAGTATATAACTCTTGGGGAAAAATGATTTACGAAACTACAAAACTAGATGAAGGATGGGACGGAACTTTTGATGGAGTTGACCAACCGGTTGGCGTATATGTTTGGACTGTAAAAGCTGTCACCATCGACAATGAAGAATATGTTAAAACAGGAGATGTAACTTTAATAAGATAAACAATTCCTATATCTTATCAATGGAGATATTTAGTGATTGTTTATAGAATTTATTATAGAAATTAAAATTAAGAAGTATGAAAAATATATTTTTAAGTTTATTAATAGTTTTGGGCATTGTTGCACTTGCACAAGATCCTCATTTATCGCAATACGATGCAGTTAAAATAGTATTAAATCCTGCCGAAACAGGAATGTTGAGAAACTCTAATTTTAGAGCAGCTACACAGTTTCGTAACCAATGGGGTTCACTTGGTAGCAAATACTCAACAAGTTTAATTGCTTTTGATATGCCAATTAATGAACGCTGGGGTGCCGGTGGTTATATTCTAGATGATGATGCTGCAAAAGCATACAATGTATTCAAATTTGTTGGTTCTGGTGCTTATCAAATATCACAGCCAAACGAAAGATATAAATTAATGGCAGGTTTGCAAGTTGGATTAATGTATAAAACCTTAAATACCGACAAATTGGTTTTTGATAGCCAATGGGAAGATGGTACTTTTGACTCCGACTTACCTTCGGGAGAAGATTTCAGCAAAGAATATGTGTTAATGCCTGAGGTAAATATTGGTATCTCTTATATCGGAATAGACTTCAATAACAAACTAAATCCTTATGGTGGATTAAGTATTTTTCATACAACAAATCCAAAAGAAAGTTTCTATGGAGCAAAAGAAAGTAGATTACCAATGCGTTTCCAACTAAATGGTGGAGCTATCTATAAAATTAATGATGATATTAAATTAGACCCGGGAGTTTTAGCAATGATGCAAGCTAATATTTTTGAAATAGTTTTTGGTTTAAAAGGATATTATAAAATAAACAAAGAGATAGATGTTTTAGCAGGTGGTTATTACAGATTAGACGATGCTGCAATAGTTTTAGCAGGTTTAAATTACAAAAATATTAGTTTTATTATGTCTTATGATATTAACACATCAAGTTTGAAACAATATACTAATGGGAAAGGGGCTTTTGAGTTTTCTTTAGTTTTTACAGGAAATATGAAGAAAGCTGTTCAATCAATGTTATAAAAAAAGAGGATAACAATTGTTATCCTCTTTAATGTCTTTATTACAAATAAAACTATTTTTTAATAAATTTAATAGATTTAATTTTGTTATTTGATTTTAATCTAGCAATATAAAGTCCAGATATAAAACAAGCAATATCAATACTTGTTTTATCAGAATTAACTTTTACAGTTGTAACAACAGTTCCTAAAGCATCAATAATTTCAATTTCATCAATCTTGTCTAAATTATCAAAATTAATTGTATTTATTGCAGGGTTAGGATAAACAGAATTTGTTTTTTCTTCTATTTCATTAATCACTATTGTAGGACAAGCATTCATTGTATGAGAACCTAACATTGTAGAATCATCTATATCATAAATATTCCATTCCATGTTTCCTAAAGTCCAATCTGTTTGAGCTTTATGGATATCTATTTTTCTAATTAATGTATGGTCAACTGCTGTAACAGAATCAACTGGAATATTAGCATTACTGCCAATTACACCAAAAATATCTAATGTGTCAACATAATTGAAAAGAACATAAACATCGTTACCATTATGACCGATAAAACTAGTTAAAGTATCTGCAACAACAGTAAAACCTGTAACAGCATTTGTATTTACCATAACATAAACATCGCCAGCAGCAATAGTTCCTACTAAATTAAATGTAGAATTTGGAGTAGTTGCTCCGTTATTAAATCTTTGGATTGAATAGTTAGATAAATCAATTGCTAAATCTGTTGGATTATAAATTTCTAAAGCTTTATTACTTCCAGATCCTTCAACATATTCCGAGAAAAATAAATTTTCGCAATCGTCTGTTGGAACTCCCATAGAAATAACATAAGAATAAACCGGAGATTCTCCTATTTCATTATTATCATCGGTTGCACGAACAAAATACTGAACTGTTGTACCTCCTACTTGTGCAGGAATTTGAGTATCGGTTAAATATGTTGGTGCAGAAGATACAGTCATTTCAATTGAATCGTTAAATGTAGTACTTCCGTCTGTATTGTATAACAAATAAGCAGAAACAATTGTACCATCATCAGTAATATCTGCTTGTACATTAACATCATCACTTGAAGTAGGAACTGTAGGTAAAGTTGCTATATTCTCAATAATAGGAGCTGTTCCTGATGCAGTTGCGTCAATAACTGTAAAATCATCAATATACATAAACGAGTGTGCATTAGTTGCGTCAAATCCGGTTTGATCATAAAATCTTAATCCAAATATAACATCACCATCAGCAGTAGCAGTATATTGATAAGTTATTTCTTGCCATGCATTTGTTATATTATTATCAGAATACCCTTGATATCCGCCTGCATTAATTCTGACTTTACATAATTCATCTAAATGATAAACCCATACTGAAACATCATATGTATGTCCATTTATAACAGTTATACTTTGTGTAAAGTCTGTATTGGTTTGTGAAGCTGTTGTAAGTTCTACATTCATAGAACTATCAGGGCTATGAACAATTGTTGCTTCTGGTAAAATTGTTATTCCTGATTCGCTTGTCCAAGCAACAGGATCGTTTCCTACCCATCCTTGAAAATCACCATTAACGGCTAAGTTTTGTGAATTTGCTGCTATTACAAATAAAAACAGCATTAAAATACTAGTGTAGATTTTTCTCATAATTTAGTTTAATTTTTTTGTAAAGTTAAAAAAAATATATATAAAAAGACAATTTTTAAAATAATTAGTTAAATAATGAAAGTAACTGTTACTAAGACTGTTATTAAAAAGTTTTTTAACTCGTATTATTGAAATAAACAAAATATCTGTGTGTGTGTGTTA
>Ga0256913_10000291_pt1 | contig 25061 bp, 23 predicted proteins | sample Axial_MatmetaG_FD_185970 | JGI IMG/M metagenome (GOLD analysis project Ga0256913, IMG submission 185970) | Deep-sea worm associated microbial mat communities from Axial Seamount, Juan de Fuca Ridge, Pacific Ocean - Axial_Mat | ecosystem: Environmental > Aquatic > Marine > Oceanic > Microbial... | reverse complement strand
GAAATTGAAAATGCCGGTATCGACCGTAAGAAAGCGCTTGACCTGCTGGTTAAGGAAGAAAAAATCATCCTGATGGCGACCCACGACCCGATCCTCGCCCTGATGGGAGACCGCCGTCTGGTAATCAAGAATGGTGGAATTGACAAGATTATCGAATCGAGCGAGGCAGAACGGAAAAACCTGCTGTCCCTCGAAGAACTCGACAATAAACTTTTGGCACTAAGAAACCGAATTCGAACCGGGGACACCCTGGAAAATATTTAAAAAACAAGGAGATTAAAATGCACGATGGCTGTAGTGGAAGTTTTGGCAATGGCGAACAGATTGTTAATAAATTGAGGCAGATGGGATTCAGCAGTTACGCAATGCCGATCCCGGCAGAGATCAAATGTACCAGCTGTGAAAATGTCTTCACCATGCAGACGATGGAAGACCGCTGTGACAACTGCGGCATGGTTTACGGCGTGACTCCCTGTCATGCGACCGATCCATCCAGTGTTCAACCCGCCGGGATCAACTACTGAAGAACAGACAGAAAAAGGGCGGCAGACCTGATGGTTCTGCCGCCCTTTCCTTTTATCAGGACAAGCCTATTTCTGTTCTTCCGTCGCTGCTGTTGAAATAAATTTCCACAGCTTGGCCCGGATATCCATATCCAGCCCGCGAAATCGTATTCCGACACTGTGTTTGGAAAACTCCCCGTTTTCAGCCTTCTGCGTCCAGCAGATATCTCCGTCGATCGAAAAAATTTCATCACTATCGGGTAATGAAAATTCTATCGAGATTCCCCCCTTAACCCGGGGCAAGGGATTTGATTTTGAAATTTCAATCCGGGCCCCTTCGGTGCTCAGATTGAAGAAAGTTCCACTACATTCATGCCGGCTGTAGCAGAGCTTGGCGGGTAAGGGGAATGAAAACTGATAGCGAAAGTTATCCCTGGCTCCCGTCATCATGCCCTGAAGAATGGCAAGAAACTGCTCAATACTTCGCCGGCTCTCGGCAGAAGAATTTGCGCCATTCACCATCGAGCTGTGTTCATCGATCACTTCATCAAGAAGCTTGCGATAACGGAAAAAGCGTTTCAGCAGATCGTTACGGTCAAAGGTAAAACCGTTCGATGAGACCAGGACATTGCTGACCGGAACTTCAGCGTGGCAATGCTCGCAGACGATAGATGAAATTTCGGCCAGCAGAGCAGAACTGATATATTTCTCACATTTCGGGCATTTCATAATCAACATAAAAAGTATGTCCTTTTAGTCGTTCATACTGCCACGTTAGTGAAGGTAATAGTCGTTATCACGGTAACGCTCTCTAATTTCAATAATTTCCGGCAAACTTTCAATCAGAAGGTTAACCATGACAGGTTCAAAGTGTTTCCCCGATTCCTCTTTGATCATCTTGACCGATTTTTCAATAGACCACGCTTTTTTGTAGGGACGATCCGAAGTCAGCGCATCAAAAACATCACTGATTGCGGCAATTCGGGCAGAAACCGGAATTTTGTCCCCAGAAATCTGATGGGGATAACCGCTGCCATCCCACTTTTCATGGTGGAACAGAGAGATCTCTCGTGCCAGTGAAATCAAAGGAGACTGGTGACTCCCTATAATTCTAGCACCAATCTTGGGGTGCTGCTTCATCACTTCCCACTCCATTGGACTGAGCATTTTCGTTTTTAACAGAATACTGTCGGGGATGCCAATTTTGCCGACATCGTGCATCGCACTGGCATAGAGCATCAACTCGGAAAAATCAGAGGAAAACCCCCTTTTGTCAGCCAAAAGACTACAGATATGACTCATTCTCTTAACATGAGCCCCTGTTTCATTGTCTCTGAGCTCGCCCGCAACGGCAAGCCGCTGAATGATCTCAAACTGTGTCTCGCGGATCTCCTTTGTCCTGCGACTGACCTCATTCTCCATTAAATCCACCCGCAAAATCTGCTGGGAGTAATAAAATTTTGTATGGAGGATATTTCTGATTCTGAGGAGAACTTCCCAGTTTTCAAAAGGTTTGGAGATAAAATCCCGAGCGCCGGCTTCCAGAACTTTTTTACGGATATGACGATCGTTGTAGGCCGTCAACATAATGACCGGCAAAAATTCATCGACACTGTCACGCTGCAATTGTTCCAGCACCTGAATTCCCGACATGCCCGGCAACTGAATATCGAGGAGAATCAGATCAAATTTATTTTTTTTGTGTGATGGCAGCACCCGATACGGGTCAGAAAGAGTCGACACATTGCTATACCCTTCTTCATCCAGTATCTCACTGAGGAGTTCTGCATTCAGGGGATCATCTTCGACAATCAGGATTTTCGCTGCTTTGACATCACTCAAAGCACTGTTCATCACAAGATCAGTTAAATCTAACTCGATGTCCAAACCCATAATTCAAACCCGAAACATGACATTACACAAAATTTGATTCAAATATAGCAACATTAACTATAACCAATAACATACTTTCAGAGATAATCTCAAGAAAATATTATTAAAATCCAGGGTTTGTTCCGATGAAAGCAGACGGGGGAAGATATTGAAAAATGGGAGGAAAACAAAGAAAGGGTGATGGATTCGGCATCCACCACCCTTTAATCTGTAAAAACGGCGATCAGGCTTGTTCTTCAGCCGTGACAACAACTTTCAGTTCAGCAACCACACCGGCATCGAGTTTAACCGGAACACTGTGCTCACCAAGAGATTTAATCGGCTCACCAAGCTGAATTTTTTTGCGGGGAATCTCAATTCCGGCTTCCTGAAGCTTCGTTTCGAGATCCATCGAGGTAACAGAACCGAACAACTTGCCCTCTTCTCCGGCCCGCTGAGTAAATTCACACGTCACTTTTTCAATCCGTGCCTTGACGCCTTCAGCATCTTTGGTCACTTTTTCAAGTTTACGAGCCAGTTGACGCTTCTGATGCTCAAGCTCTTTGACGTTGCGGGAATCTGCAACACTTGCCAGTCCCTGTGGCAGCAGGTAGTTTCTCGCATAACCTGCCTTGACACTTACAACATCACCGATGGTTCCCAGACCATCGACATTCTCACGTAAAATCACATTTGTATTCATGTCTCTCCTCCGTATTGGATCGAGGTTATATACTCTTCTGTCTGGGCCGGCGAAAATCGATCCACAGATCAAAAACACCGGCACAGGTAATAATAATCGGCAAAGGGTTGAGTATCAGCAGAAGCAGATAGATCAAACCTTTCACCAGCGGTGGATAGGGCTTCTTCTGCAGAAAACTGCTGACGACAGCCATCCCCTGAAGAAAATAGAGGGGAAGCAGAATAATCAACAGATTGCGCCCAATCACTGCAACAACATCGACCGGTACCAGCAACGAAAAACCGGCAGCAATTAACAGCCAGATCATCCCAGCCGGTACCCGCCACTGTGAAAACGGGACACCGCTGATCCGGTAGCTGTCACCTCTGAAACGTTGCAGCAACAGCAGGCTCAGCACCTGAACGACCAGCAGGGACACCACATAGAGCCCGTAAAAGCTCTCCTTGATGAAACCGGCCATTCCATCCATCACCTGCTGCATTTCCTGCAACTGGCTTTCGCTAAAACCGGTATCCCGATAGATCTGCATCGCCTGTTGAACCTCAGAATGGATCATCTGATCAATCAGATCGTGGAGACCCGTCCCACTGAGGACAACCGCAGCACATATCATTGCAGCTGTTACAACTGCCGACCCGACAGTTGCGAAAAAAATCGATCGATCCCACGGAATATGTCGCCTCAAACAAGCGGGCAGCAGTAAAGAACCGATGCCAAATATCCCGATGTAGGCAGCCAGTGTGTACGTTGTTGCCAGTTGTTGCAGTAAAGCACTGGTCACAACAACAACGACAATCCCGGCCCGTAGACCGAAACGCATACTCACGTATGCGGCTGCAACAGGGGTCAGTAAGTTGAGAAAAGAACCAAGTGGTCCAATCCAGCTGGCTCCGAGTAAACAGAGCAGCGTTACTGCAATCCCTGCGGCGGTGAAAAGTACCGACTGCCCTTTCATTCCAAACGAATAACTACGACTTACAGGGAGTGAGACGCAGTGTAGGGCAGCAGAGCAATCTGCCGCGCATTTTTGATTGCTTCAGCAATCTGCCGCTGATGAGCTGCACAGGTTCCCGAAATCCGCCGTGGAACAATTTTGCCCCGCTCGGACAGGTAATATTTCAGGTTGTTCACATCCTTATAATCGATCTTCTGAGTCTTGTCAGCGCAGTAACGACAAATTTTCCGCCGCCCGAAACGACGCCGTGGTGGAGCAGATGATGGACGTGATGATCTTTCGTATGCCATGGATAGTCTCCTAAACTTTTATATCTTCAATTCGTAGATTATTTTTCTTCTTCAGGTGCAGCAACTTCGGCGCTCTCTTCAGCAACAGCTTCAGTGCTCTCTTCAGCGGCAGCTTCCGTTGCCTCCTCGGCAGCGTCTTCGACCGGTTCCTCTTCGACAATCTCGGGGAACTCTTCATCAAGCCGCACCGTCAGGAAACGCAAGATTTTTTCATCAAGCCGCAGACGCCGTTCAAATTCAGCAATCACCTCAGGCGCCGCAGTAAACAGGGTTTGGATGTAGCAGCCGCGCTCAACCTTTTGGATGGGATAAGCAAGTTTACGGGTGCCCCAGTTGTCCAGCTTGTAGATCTCGACCTCGTGATCGGTGAGAACCTTCTGGAACTTCTCCACAATAGCCGTCAGCTCATCGCCGACAACATCGGGATGGACGATGTAGAGTGATTCATAATTTCTCATCAGTGTACTCCTCTAGGATTGACAGCCCCGGACACTAACCCGGAACAAGGATATGTCAAAGGCCCCAACGGCTTTTGACGAAACAATAGCTTTTAGCACAACCACCAATATGGTTCAAGGATTTTAGACGTTAAAGCGGAAATGCATGACATCTCCGTCAACAACCCGGTAATCTTTCCCTTCGAGCCGCAGTAATCCTTTTTCTTTCGCGCCCGCTTCACCACCCGATTTGATGAAATCGTCGTAGGCGATCACTTCAGCGCGGATAAACCCCTTTTCAAAGTCGGTATGGATAACCCCGGCAGCTTGCGGGGCCAGCGCCCCGTCGGAAACCGTCCAAGCGCGTACTTCCTTCTCACCGGCAGTAAAATAGGTGATCAGTCCCAGCAGTTTGTAACCGGCATGGATCATCCGATCAAGACCCGACTCGGCAAGTCCCATATCGTGCAGAAATTCGAGTTTTTCATCGCCGTCGAGTTCAGCAATCTCCGACTCAATTTTGCCGCAGATGGTGACCATCTCCGCCCCTTCAGCTTCGGCATGGTCACGAACCTTCTGGACAAACGGATGGGTCCCCTCCAGATCATCTTCGGCAACATTGGCAACATAGAGCACCGGCTTAATTGTGATCAGACAGAGCTCAGCGATCATCTTCTGTTCGTCGGCAGTCAGATCAACCGCCCGCGCCGGGATACCATCATTCAGCGCAGCTTCAACCCGCTCGAGGATCGCAACTTCGGCCTGTAACTGTTTATCACCGCTTTTCGCCTGTTTGCGGCTGCGCTGAATCCGTTTTTCGACGGTATCAAGATCGGCAAGGTTCAACTCGGTCTGAATCACTTCGATATCGCGCAGCGGATCGACGCTGCCATCAACATGGACAACATTTTCATCTTCGAAGCAGCGGACAATATTGGCGATGGCGTCAACCTGACGGATGTGACCGAGGAATTTATTTCCCAGCCCTTCGCCCCTGCTGGCACCACTGACCAGCCCGGCGATATCGACAAATTCCATACTGGTCGGGATGACAGCCTGCGGCTTGACAATCGCAGCCAGAGCATCAAGACGTTTATCGGGCATCGCAACCACACCGACGTTCGGCTCAATCGTACAGAAAGGATAATTCGCCGATTCTGCTCCGGCAGAGGTAATCGCATTAAAAATTGTCGATTTACCAACATTCGGCAACCCGACGATGCCACATTTAAAACCCATATTTTGCCCCTGTAAAAATACCGATAGCCGGAGCACCAGCTCCGGCTATCGTGTCAATCAATATATCTGTTTGTTATCAGACCAGCAGCGGTGCGATAACCAGAGCAACAACGCTCATCAGCTTGATCAGAATGTTCATGGCAGGACCCGAGGTATCCTTGAAGGGGTCACCAACGGTATCACCGATAACGGCAGCAGCGTGAGCTTCACCACCTTTACTTTCACCTTCAAGCTGACCGCTTTCGATGTATTTCTTTGCATTATCCCATGCGCCACCACCGTTGGACATCATCAGAGCCAACAGAACACCAGCGAGGGTCGCACCGGCGAGCATACCACCAAGAGCTTCTTTCCCCAGGATGAAACCGATCAGAACCGGAGCAGCAACAGCAATGACACCGGGAAGAACCATCTCACGTAAAGCAGCTTTCGCCGAGATGTCAACACACCGTTGGGAATCGGGCTTAACCCCTTCTTTCCCTTCGAGCAGACCGGGAGTCTCACGGAACTGACGACGAATCTCATCAACCATGGCACCGGCAGCTTTACCAACGCTGGTCATGGTCATAGCACCCATAAAGAACGGCAGCGCACCACCAATCAACAGACCGATAACAACCATCGGGTTGATCAGGTTGATGACGGTCAAACCAACCGTCGTTGCATAGGCAGAGAACAACGCCAGTGCAGTCAAAGCAGCAGAACCGATGGCAAAACCCTTGCCGATCGCTGCAGTGGTATTACCAATGGCATCAAGACCGTCGGTGATCTTCCGCACATCAGGCCCAAGACCCGCCATTTCGGAAATACCACCGGCGTTATCAGCGATCGGACCGTAAGCATCAACGGTCATCGTAACACCAACAGTGGCCAGCATCCCGACAGCCGCGATACCGATACCGTAGAGACCGGCACAATAATTGGCAATGAAGATACTGATACAAATAATCAGAATCGGCAGTGCCGTCGACTCAAGACCGACAGCCAGACCGTGGATGATGTTGGTTGCAGGACCGGTCTTACTTGCTTCAGCAATCCGTCTAACCGGAGCTTTAGCGGTGTAATACTCAGTGATCTGACCAATGGCGATACCGGCGAGGGTACCGGCCAAAATCGCCCAGAAAATCCCGGTACTGAGACCGACAAACTGAATGTAGATAAAAGCAGCAACCAGGAAACCACCGGCAGCAACAAAGGTTGTGTAGTGGAGAGCCTTGGCAGGGTCCATACTCTTGAGAATTTTCATCGAACCGATGCCGAGGAAAGAAAAGAGCAGACCGATCATGGCCAGCGCGAGAGGCAGCAGCATGGCAGCAGCTTGAACATCGGCACCGACACCGAGCTTACCGAGGAGTTCGGGGCCGGCCGCAGCAGCAATTGCCATCGTTGCGATAATCGAACCGACATACGACTCAAAAATATCGGCGCCCATGCCAGCCGTATCGCCAACACAGTCACCAACGTTATCGGCAATAACACCAGGGTTCCGCGGATCATCTTCCGGAATACCTGCTTCAACCTTACCAACCAGGTCGGCACCAACATCAGCAGCCTTGGTATAGATACCACCACCGACACGGGCAAACAGCGCAATAGAGGAAGCACCCATAGCAAAACCGTTAATGTACTTTGCAGTTTCAGGGCTACCACCGAAATAGATGTAAGCAATGCCAACACCAACCAGACCAAGCGACGCAACAGCCAGGCCCATAACAGCGCCACCATTAAAGGAAACCTCAAGGGCTTTTGCCTGACCCGAAACACGGGCAGCCTCAGCAGTTCTGACGTTGGCACGGGTCGCTGCTTTCATTCCGATAAAGCCACACGACATTGAACAGATCGCACCACCAAGAAAGGCAAGTGCAGTCTGAATGCTCATGGCAATGGCAATCAGAATAAAAACAACAACAATGAAGATAGCCAGAACCCGGTACTCACGGCCAAGAAAAGCCATGGCTCCCGCATGAATATCTTCAGAGATCTCATGCATCTTCTCATCACCGACCGGTTGTGCCTTAACCATGTTGTAGAGCACAATCGCGATCACAAATCCGATCGCTCCCAAAATAGGAGCCCACATTTGCAGTTGCATTCGTTCGTTACCTCTCTTGTGTTTTTGTGTTTGTGTTGAAAGTTAACCTGACAGATTGTAGTTATTAAAAGAATTCATCGCTGCAGTGACGCCCTCGGACAAAACAGTCTCGGTTGCCTCAGCCGCAGTATCAAGCAGTTCCGGAAGCAATTTCTGTTCGTTGGGTGAAAAGCGGCTAAGCACATGTCCCGTCACGTCTCCCCGTTCCGGTCGCCCGATCCCGATCCGCACGCGGATAAAGTCTTTATGACCAACAAGGGCAATGATATCGCGTAACCCGTTGTGGCCACCATGCCCACCCGTTGCCTTGATGCGTAACCGACCGAACGGTAAATCGAGATCGTCACAGATAACAATCAAATCCCCCGGTTGAATTCCGAGGGATTTATATGCAGCGTTCACACTGGAACCACTACAGTTCATAAATGTTTGCGGCAGCAAGATCGTTGTTTCACGGGTTGCAACGCGGCCAACTCCGTAGAAAGCCTGATATCCTCTTTTCTTCAGCGCAACCCGGTTGCGCGCCGCAACGTGATCGGCAACCATAAAACCGATATTATGCCGGGTCAAAGAGTACTTATCGCCAGGATTTCCCAGGCCAACGAGCAGCTTCACACCAATTCCAGCTTGCGCGGGTTACTCAGCTGCCTCTTCATCTTCTGCAGGAGCTTCCTCGACCTCAAGCGCATCATCTTCTTCAGTCTTTTCAACTTCAACTTTGATCACACTGAGAGTCACGACAGTGAAGTTGACATCGTAAACAAACTCGACACCTTCAGGGACCGCAATATCCTCGATGTGAATGGTGTCACCAATTTGCAGCTCGGTCACATCGATATCGATCGACTGGGGAACCTGAGTCGGCAGACAGAGAACTTCCAGCTCGTTCCGAACCAACTGCAGTGAGCCACCCTCTTTCTGACCAGCAGCAGTCCCAATCGTGTTCACCGGAACCATAAAGGACGATTTTTCTGTCAGATTGATAACGTGCAAATCGGCGCTGATCATATCGCGACGAATCGGATGGACATCCGCATTTTTCAGGACAACAACCTTGCCGGCAAGTTCTTTTGCACCAGTCAATGTTATCAGTGTATTCAGCCCGGACTCACCCGAGACAGCAGCCTCGAGTTCACTGGGATCAACAACGATGGGGGCAGGTTCAAGGCCTTTGCCGTAAACAACTGCAGGCAATTTCCCGGCTGCTCTCAGTTTTCGGGCAACACCTTTACCGCTTTTTTCACGAATTTCAATATTCAGTTCAACTTGTGCCATGTAATCTGTCCTCCATATATTAAGGAAACTTTTCGAGTTTTAAACAAAGAGTGAGCTGACCGATTCAGCATTATGAGTGCGGCGAATCGCCTCTGCCAGCAAATGACTGACCGACATCTGCTGCAACGTCTCGCACTGATCAAGTTTTTCCTGCGCCGTAATTGTATCGGTAATATAGACCTTTTTCAGCGGGCTTTCTGAAATCCGCTCCAGCGCCGGTCCCGATAATACGCCGTGAGTTGCACAGGCGTAAACATCACAGGCACCATGCTCCTGAAGAGCACGGGCAGCAGCACACAGGGTTCCCGCAGTATCAATCATGTCATCGATGATAAAACAGTTCTTCCCTTTCACATCACCGATAATGTGCATCACTTCAGCGACATTTGGGCCGCTGCGACGCTTATCGATAATTGCCAGCCCGGCATCAAGGCGCTTGGCAAAAGCCCTGGCACGCTCGGTACCACCGGCATCGGGAGAAACGATGATCAACTCACCAAAAGCCCGGCGCCGAATTTCATCCAGCATCACCGGTGCGGCATACAGATGATCGACCGGGATATCGAAGAAGCCCTGAATTTGTCCGGCATGAAGGTCCATCGTCAACAGCCGGTCAATGCCGGCAACCGACATCAGATCAGCAACCAGCTTCGCAGTAATCGGAGCCCGGGGGGCAACCTTGCGATCCTGACGTGCATAGCCAAAATACGGGACAACGGCATTGATCCGCGCAGCCGATGCCCGTTTCAAAGCGTCAACCATGACGAGCAATTCCATCAGGTTATTATTGGCCGGAGAAGACGTCGACTGGATAACATAGACATCACGGCCACGAACATTCTCTGAAATTTCAACCATAACTTCACCGTCAGAAAATGTCCGCACCTTGGCATTACCAAGCGTGACGTTTAAGTTCTGGCAAATGTCGTGAGCTAACGGCTGATTTGAGTTGCCGGAAAAAACTTTTATCATCCCCACTTGATCACACACCTCTTCTGGCTGGAAGAACGCAAAATGGCTGAGTCATGCAGCGCACGATTCAACCAACCCTCACCTTAAGTATTCATCACCGACATTATCGTCAGCTTTTTCTGTTCAAATCCCTTTCGAGACCTGACTAAATTTATGGCTGGGACGCCAGGGATCGCCCACTTTGTCGCCAGCATCATGCCGGCTCCGGCGTTGGCTCACCTGCTCTCGCTGTCGCGGACATCGTGTCCGCTTTCCTGACATTAAGTCAGCGCTCGCTCCGCTTCGATCCCTTTCGAGACCTGCCTGTAATTTATGGCTGGGGCGCCAGGGATCGAACCTGGGAATGCCGGAATCAAAATCCGGTGCCTTACCGCTTGGCGACGCCCCATTAATAAAATCACGGAATGAAACAGTATATAATCCGTCACAGGGAGAATCGGCAGGTTTTACCCAACTTGCTCCCCGCTGTCAACATCAATCATCCAAAATGCGTCGCTTATAGCGGTCGCACCGGATAAATCAGCCAGTCATTCTCTTTAGCCAGCTGTTCGGCAGCAACACACGCTGCGCCATAATCGGGATAAACACCAAAAACGGTCGAGCCGCTTCCCGACATCAAAGCGCCGAGGGCTCCCTGTTTCAGAAGCCGCTCCTTGACCGCTGCAACCTGCGGAAATCGATCCAGCACAACAGTCTCCAGATCGTTGTGCAGAGCAGCACAAAGATCATCCCTTGTCATCACTGAAAACTTCGGAAGGTTAGCCAGTTCCCCCTGTTTTGTCAACTGTAAACTTCGGTACACATCTGCCGTGGAGACAGCGACTCTCGGGTTAATCAGCAGATAGGCAACCTTTGGTAAAGCGGGTAACCGTTCCAGTTGAGTCCCGGTTCCGGTGGCCCATGCCGGCTGCTTAAAAATGAAAAAGGGAACATCGGCGCCTAAACGGCTGCCCAACGATTGAAGCCGCCCAATGCCGGGTCTCAAACCAAGCATGTCCGACAAACCGACAAGAACCGTTGCAGCATCGGATGAGCCGCCACCCAACCCGGCGGCGACGGGAATGTGTTTGATAATGTGGATATCAACCCCGACAGCGGAACCAGCCTCATCGAGAATAAGTTGAGCAGCCTGTGCCGCGATATTTTCCCTACCCGGAGGTAATTCAATTCCAGGACAGGCAACCCGCACTCCGGATCGATCACTCAGTTCAATTTCAACCGCATCACAGAGATCAACCCGCTGCATCGCCATAGCGAGTTCATGATACCCGTCTTCCCGGCGCCCCAGAACATGGAGACAGAGATTTATCTTTGCCGGTGCAATAAAAACCTTTTTCAATGTAACCCCCTGCTTACTTTTTTAACGGCCAACTTTCCCCCTGCCAGCCTACCCGATTACGGCTTTCAGTCAAGCCTGTTTAGGGAATCACACAAATCACAGAAGTGTCCCGCGCAAAACAAACCCGTTTATATTTGGTACTTCACGAAAAAAACAATGGCGACTTTTCGCCACTGAAGATCAACTTTGGCCATCAACCTGGCAATTAAAAATGAGCTTATATTAAAGGATCATCCATAAACCACTGTTTTGACGCCCCGAAGCAAAAAACAAACGGTCATTTAAAAATGGCACCATCCTTGCCATAGTTAACATGTCGGAAACGTTAAATAGCGGAACTGACCTGGCGGGACGCAGATAAAAAATGGTCGGTCCAACTTCTTCCAATATTGCCATGGTGGCGATGTTATAACCTGAATCTTAAAGAGGAGAGCAAGATGAAAAGAAACAAACTGGTACTGGTAAGTTTGCTGGTTGCTGTCGCCTTCGTGGCCTCCGCAACACTTGCAACCGCAGCCCCAATCATGATCAAATTTTCTCACGTTGTTGCAGAGAACACCCCAAAGGGCCAGATGGCCAACAAATTTGCCGAGCTCGTAGAACGTGACCTGGCCGGCAAAGTTAAAGTTGAAGTTTTCCCGAACTCACAGCTATTTGGTGACAACAAAGTCCTCGAAGCCATGATTCTTGGCGATGTTCAGATGGCCGCACCATCCCTATCAAAGTTTAAAAAATACACCAAGTCCCTGCAAATCTTCGACCTCCCCTTCCTATTCAAGGATATGGCAGCCGTCGAAAGATTCCAGCAAGGTCCTGTCGGTCAAAAACTGCTGATGGCAACCAAGAAAAAAGGGCTGATCGGTCTGGGTTATCTCCACAATGGTCTTAAACAACTCTCAGCAAACAGCCCCCTACGTGTTCCTGCTGATGCCAAGGGTAAGAAATTCCGCATTATGTCTTCTGACGTTCTTGCTGCTCAATTCCAGGCAGTTGGTGCGATGCCTCTGAAAAAGCCATTTTCTGAAGTGTTTACCCTGCTCCAGACCAAAGCTATCGATGGTCAGGAAAACAGCTGGTCAAACATCTACTCCAAAAAATTCTACGAAGTACAGCCCTATATCACCGAATCCAATCACGGTGTTCTCGATTACTTTGTCATCACCTCTGCTGAATTCTGGATGGGTCTTCCTGATGACGTCCGTACCGTCCTGAAAAAAGATCTTGATGAAGCCATTGCCTTCGGCAACAAAATTGCTGCTGAAAAAGCCATTGGCGACCGTCAGAAAATCATCGACTCCAAGCGCTCTACCATTATCGAGCTGACCGATGCTGAGCGTCAGCAGTGGGTTGACGCCATGAAACCGGTTTGGAAACAATTTGAAGATCAGATCGGTAAAGAGTATATCGATGCTGCTGTAGCAGCGAACAAATAATCGTTCCCTGATTGTTTTCAATCGCGGGCTCCGTTAGCGGGGCTCGCGATTATTTTTGAAAACATTTTGTTCTACCTGAATGAGGGTTGTATATGCTTATCAGAATAATCAACAGCATAGAAGAATCGATTATCGCTATTCTTCTTGCCTCCATGACCCTGTTGGTTTTTGTTGAGGTCGTTTTACGCTTCGGCTTCGGCATGGGGTTTATGTGGGGAGAAGAGGTCGCTCTTCACCTTTCCGCATGGATGGTTCTTTTTGGTGTCTCTTACGGGATCAAGGTTGGATCTCATATCGGGGTCGATGCTCTGGTAAAAATCTTCCCGGAGACGGTCAGAAGAGTGATCAGTGGTGTCGCTGTTATCGCCTGCCTTGCCTACACCGGCATTTTCATGAAAGGGGCCTGGGTCTACCTTTCCAAAATCCAGATGCTTGGCATTGAGATGGAAGATCTCCCTCTCCCCAAATGGATTGCACACAGCATCCTGTTTATCGGCATGGTTCTTATCGCTATTCGTCTGCTGATTCTCCTCTGGTCAATTGCGACCGGGAAAGCCGACGGATTCAACCTGACAGATGAAGCCAAAGACAGTATGCATCTTGCTGAAGAAGCTGTTGCGTCGTCGACAACTGAGGGAGGTAAATCGGTATGACAACTGCTGCACTCTTTTTCCTCCTGCTGCTATGCCTGATTTCCGGCATGCCGATAGCGTTTGCACTGGGACTCTCCAGCGTGACAACCATCATGCTGTTTTCCAATGACTCGATAGCCTCCATTGCACTGAAACTGTTCGCGGCCGAATCTGAGCATTACACCCTACTGGCGATCCCGTTTTTCATCCTGTCGTCGGCGTTTCTTTCAACCGGTGGTGTCGCCAATCGAATTATCAATTTTGCTATCGACTGTGTCGGCTGGATCCGTGGTGGTTTAGCGATGGCATCGGTCATGGCGTGCATGATTTTTGCCGCAGTTTCGGGCTCATCCCCTGCAACCGTTGCCGCGATCGGTTCTATTGTTATTGTCGGCATGGTCAAAGCTGGCTATCCTGAAGAACTTGCTGCCGGGGTTATCACCAATGCCGGAACATTGGGTATTTTGATCCCCCCATCCATCGTTATGCTGGTTTATGCTGCGGCAACCGAGGAATCGGCCGCCCGGTTATTTATGGCCGGTCTGCTTCCCGGCTTGATGATGGGATCGATGTTGATGCTGGTTATCTATTTTGTCGCCCGCGTCAAAAAGCTCCCGGCTCAACCATGGGTCGGCTTTAAAAATCTCCTGCGATCCAGCGTGAGTGCCGGTTGGGGTCTGATGATGATTGTCATCGTCCTCGGTTCAATTTATGGTGGAATTGCCAGCCCGACCGAAGCTGCAGCCGTCTCTGCGGTTTACGCCTACTTCATTGCAATTTTCATCTACCGCGACATGGGCCCCCTCAAAGGGGTGCCATGGAAAGAAAATGAAAACGATTCTCTTGCTAAAATCGTTTCACGCAACCTGATATTGACGGTAACAGCACTGCCCAAGTCCATCTTTGATAAAGATGTCCGTAACGTCTTTAGAGATGCGTCAAAAGTCTCAATTATGCTCCTCTTTATCATCGGCAACGCAATGCTGTTCGCCCACGTTTTGACAACCGAACGGATTCCGCACCACCTCGCAGAGATGATTGTCAGCTGGGGACTCCCGGCATGGGGTTTCCTGATCGTGGTTAACATCCTGCTGTTGATGGCCGGAAACTTTATGGAACCATCGGCCATCATTCTGATCATGGCTCCGATCCTCTTTCCGATCGCGGTGAAACTCGGGATCGACCCGATCCACCTGGGAATCATCATGGTTGTCAACATGGAGATCGGTATGATTACCCCACCGGTTGGTCTAAACCTGTTTGTCACGGCGGGGATAACCGGGCACAACCTGACCTGGGTTGTCAAAGCTGCAGTCCCATGGTTGATGTTATTGCTGTTCTTCCTCATTCTGATCACATATATTCCACAAATTTCACTGTTCCTGCCGGAATACATTGATCATTTGAAAGGCTATTAGACACCCCCCTGTCTGAGCATTTAAGATGAAATGATGTTTTTAAGCGGGCCTTTACGGCCCGCTTTTTTTGGAAAAAATTTGGTATCTTTCCGAGGTATTGATCAAAGAAAAGAGAGGGGAACGAGGGAAATTCAGCGCTCGGTCAGTACGATGGGTGCCTCAAGGTAACATTTGATCGTGTCAAGAAACTCAGCCGCATCAACCCCGTCTAGAACCCGATGGTCCGCCGAAAGGGTCAGGCGCATAACCGGTGTAACCGCCGGTTGTCCCTGACGATCAACAACCACTTCACCTTTGATTGTTCCAACAGACAAAACAGCAGCCTGTGGCGGCATAATAATCGCACCGAAAGATTCAACCCCAAGCATTCCCATATTGGTGACTGTGAACGTTGCACCACTGATATCCTGCTCGGTGAGAGATCCTTCTGACATTGTTTTATCTATCAGTTCGTGGGCCTTGTGACTGATCTGCAACAGATCCAGGGTTTCACAGCGATGTAAAACCGGGTAAAACAAACCACGATCGGTTGCCGTTGCGATGGCGATGTTAATTTCAGAAATTTCAACTCCCCGCTCTCCGTCCCAGCTTGCATTTACCCAGGGATGCTCACTCAGTGCCCGGGCTGTTGCCGCAAGAATAAAGTCATTAATCGTCACACCAAGATCGTGACGCAGACAAACAACATCAGCCATATCGACCGAGACGGTGACATACACATGGGGAATGGATTGCCATGCCTGCTCCATCTTTTTTGCCAGCAAACGCCGTATCTTCACCGACTTCACCCGATCATGGGGTTGAGACATGGAGACTTTCTGACCATAGGCAGTCTCGCTGTTCAGACTGTGGTCAGCAAAAGAACGATTGCTTTTAATATCAGCAAGGAGGATTCGTCCCTGAGCGCCACTCCCCTTTATGGACGCCGGGTCTATTCCCAGTTCAGCAGCCAGTTTCCGTGCCGCCGGTGAGATTTTTGAACCCTTCACTGTTGTTTTCTTATCCTTCGTCATCACGTCATCTCCCGATGCAATTAACACTCAGCAGCAATGAACCTGTTCGTCACAAACGCCACAACGCCGGCAACCCGGGGTACAAGACGGCGTCATTCTTTGCCGACAGGCCTGCTGATATTCGTACCAAAGGTAGTCCTTTCTGACCCTCTGATCAATAATATCCCAGGGGAACAGTTCGCGATACTCCCGCGGCCGATTGACATAAAAATCGACATCCAATCCAACCTTTTTACATGTCTGCCTCAAATTAGCACCACCAGCCAAAATTGGCAGGAGTGCCCCAATCCGGCGATCACCGCGGGAGAGGAATGTCTGCAAGGCCGCACCGCGCAGAGACTCACTGTTCATCCGGCAGTTATGAATTCGTGAAACAGCCGCCTGCAAAAAACGTATTTTCTTTTTAAGACTTTTTTCCTTTTCCATCCCTGCCCACTGAAAAGGGGTGAACGGTTTAGGGATAAAGGGATTAACGCTCAAAATCAGATTCCCCATCTGGCCCCGTTTTCGTCCTGCCTCTCTCCAGATTGCCGCTATCTTCTCCGTCAGGGCAACAATGTCCTCGACATCACGCTGCTCCTCTTCAGGAAACCCGATAATAAAATAGAGCTTCAGATTACGGATACCACCAGCGGCCATCATCTGAACCGACGTGAGAATCTGTTCTTCACTGATTCCTTTGTTAATAAAATCCCTGAGCCGCTGACTGCCCGCTTCGGGAGCAATGGCAACGGTTTTATGTCCGGCCCGGGTTAACAGTGCGACCTCATCAGGAGTGAGGGCATCCAGGCGGATACTCGACATCGACAGCTGTCCGTTACGGTCAAGAATCCCCTGCTGCAGTTCCTGAATATTGGAGTAGTCAGCAACCGCCGCCGCAACAAGGCCAATCCGGTTCCGCTCACACAAGCCAGCATCAACCTGTTCGAGCAGGTTCTCGAGACTCCGCTCCCGAGGCGGCAAATAGACAAACCCAGCGGCACAGAAACGGCAACCACGTGAACAACCGCGAGACACCTCGGTCAATGCCATCTGACCAAATTCAGTTGCCTCGGTCTGGATAAAACTACGGCTGGCAGAGGTGTCCAGGTCGGCAAGAAACTGCCTCTGAACCTGTCCGGGAACCCCACTTTTAGGATTAAAACTCAGCAGTTCACCCACTTCATTATAGACGGGGGCATAAAGACTGGGGACATAAATTCCCGGCAGAAAAGCGAGATTCTCCAGCAGCTCCTTGCGTCCCGCCTCTGCATTCAACAGAGCATTCAACAAACCCGGGAGAATTGGTTCCGCCTCGCCAACCGCGACAATATCAACAATATCGGCAAGGGGCTCAGGGTTGATAAACGCACACACGCCGCCGAATAACACCAACGGGTGCGACTCCTCCCGTTGTGCCGCAAACAGGGGGATATCGGCTAACGCAAAAATTGTCGGTAGATTGAGATAATCGTTCTCAAAGGAAATCGAAAAAGCGAGCAGATCGAATTCACCAAGTTGTCGCCCCGACTCGAAGGAACACAGCGGCGCCGACAACGCATCCCGCTCGGGAAGAAAAAACCGCTCACACAGACAGTCATCACGCTGATTGAGCAGATGATACACGGTCAGAAAACCGAGATTGCTCATGCCGTGATGGTAAGTGTTCGGGTAGATCAGGGCAACCCGGTAACGCCCCTCGTTCCAGGAGTGAGAAACAACCCCCGTTTCATCCGGCAGCTCCCGCCGCTTCCTGAAATTTTGTTTTTTAACCATATATCCTGACAATCGTAGCTAAAAATTGAACTAGAACCAGCGATGTTGATATCTGTGGCTATTTAAGCAGCCGTGAGATAATTTCCCGGTATTTTGTTTCAATAACGTGACGTTTCTTCTTCAGCGTATTGGTTAACTCCTCACCCATCTTGAATTCCTTATCGAGGAGATGAATGTTCTGAAGCTTTTCAAACGGCTTAAAACCGTGTTTAGGGTGAAGCAGCCGATTGATTTCTGTCTTTACCCGGCTGAGAACCTGCCGGTCTGACAACATTTCGGTATCTTCACCCGCAATGTTGCGCCCTTTACCGCTGATAAACTGGCGCAGTTGTTCAAAATCGGGGACAATCAGTGCTCCGAGTCCTTTTTTATCCTGACCGACCAGCACCGCATCGGCAACAAAGGGTAATTTCGTCATAGCCGACTCAATCCGGCTCGGATCAACATTTTCGCCACTGGCAAGGACAATAATCTCTTTCGACCGCCCGGTAATCACCAACTCACCTGTCACCGTTAATTTTCCCAGATCACCCGTCTTGAAGAAACCATCATCGGTAAATGCTTTTTCGTTCTCCTCATCATTCTCGTAATAACCGGGGAAAACCTGCTCTCCCCGCACCTGGATTTCTCCGACCTCTCCGGGAAGAAGAATTTCCCCGCCATCACCGACAATCCGCAGCTCGGTCCCCTCTACCGGGGGGCCTAATGTTCCGAAAACATCGCAGCTCACCGACCGCCCCGCAATTGCCGGAGCACATTCGGTCATTCCGTAAGCGTTAACAATCCGGATGCCGATAGCATCAATCCACTCATCAAGGTAGGGGGGAAGGCTCCCGCCACCGCTGATGGCAATGCGCAACCGGCCACCAAATTTTTCCTGGACCAGCTTCAACTTTCTTTGGGCGATGAGGTTCAGCGGTGCCAGCAGAACAACCATGATGATCGCCTTCAACTTGCGTCCCAGCCGTGAAAAAATTGATGGCACCTCGAATACCGGGAGTTGATCGCGCAGGACACGCTGATGATATTTATAGCGGGATGAGATTCTGACCAGTTGCCTGAATAACCCAGCCTTGCGCGGGTTCTGTTTTTCGAGGGTCTGATTGATTTTACTGTACATCGACTCCCATAAGCGGGGGACTGTCGCAACCAGGGTCGGTTTATATTTTTCCAGATCGGCAGCAAATGTTTTAATCGCTGAATAAACGATACAGCACCCCGCCGAAAGGGCGACATATTCTGCTGCACGTTCAAAGATATGCCAGCTTGGCAATATGGAAACCCAGCGATCACTCTCTTCAAGAGCGATCAAAGCAGGTAAGTGACGAACGTTGTACATGATATTACGATGGGTCAGGAGAACCCCTTTCGGAACTCCTGTCGTCCCGGATGTATAGATCAGGGTAAAGACATCCGCTGGCTCTATCGCGTATCGCTGAGCGACAAATTTTTCGGTATCTTCCTGACTGATGCTCCGATCTTTAAGGATATCATTATAGCTGTAAACCGGATCAAACCACTTGTGCGTCTTTCCCCCTTCAATAACAAAAATAGCCTTAAGTCTCTTCAGCTTCCTCAGCATCTCTTCGTGAGCCGTCAACAGGGTTTCCGTTTCAATGACCAGAAATTCGCATTCTGCATGATTGAGGATAAATTCGAGTTCACGTGTCGGGGTATCGCTGCCCCGCGGAACACTGATGGCTCCCAGTGAAACGAGGGCAAAGTCGGTGACAATCCAGCCGTAGCGATTGTCCGAAAGCAACATCACCTTACTCCCCTTACGCACCTTGTGGGAATTGAAAGCTTTGGCGAGAATCAGGATGTCTTCAAAGAGTTTTTCGTAACTGACTTCAAATTCATTGTCACCGGAACGGTAGATAAATGCAGGGCGGGAAGCAAATTGAGTGCTGCTGTTAAGCAGCATATCAAAAAGAGTCCCTTTTTGCGGTCCTGAATCTGGCATAGCAACAACCTGTCTGAAAAGTTGAGAAAAGACCCGCTTAATGTACCATTCTCCAGGAAATGATTCGAGTGTTTCTGTGGCAAAAGAAAAGGGGCCACACAGTGGCCCCATTGACGAGGGAGTCGTCGGGAATATCATAACAACGTACAGACAGCTGTACATCTGCCGGGCGGAGAACCGGCGTGCATCACATTCAAACAGAGGAGGAGAACCCTTTTAAAACAAAAATCAGATCGACCTACGGCAAACTAGTCGACCCGCCGACGTAAAAATGTCGGAATATCAAACTGCTCATCATCAACAAACATGTCACGCGTCTGGTTCAGAATATCGCGTGACCGACGACTGCTGGGGGCAACGGGCTGCTGATTACGAATATGAGTCGGGACATCAAAATCAACCTTTGCTGCAATCTGTGACAGGGTTTGAGCACGCTGATCAATAATATCGGTAACGGGGGGCTGTTCTTCAACGGCAGAGCCAAACCCGGTTGCGATCGCTGTAATCTTGATCTTATCACCAAGGTTTTCATCAATGACCAGACCGACGATAATGTTGGCATCTTCATGTACTTTTTCGTGGATGATCGTTGAAGCTTCCTCAAACTCTTCCATCGTCATACTGGATGACCCGGAAATATTGACGAGAACACCCATCGCACCGGAGATATCGACTTCTTCCAGAAGCGGGCTGCTGATTGCACTGTGGGCAGCTTCAGCTGCGCGACGCTCACCTTCAGCCATTCCGATTCCCATCATCGCCATACCACGGTTACTCATGACCGTTCTGACATCGGCAAAGTCAACGTTGATCAAGCCTTCCGTTGTAATCAGATCAGAAATCCCCTGAACCGCCTGCCGCAAAACGTCGTCGGCAGGTTTGAAGGCATCGAGAATACTCATATTTTTACCGGCGAGCCCCAGCAAACGATCGTTGGGAACAACAACGAGTGAATCGACGACTTCACGCAATTCGGCAATCCCGGCATCGGCACGTTGCATCCGCTGACGCCCTTCGCGGGTAAACGGTTTGGTGACAACACCGACGGTCAGCGCACCCGCCTCTTTTGCAGCAGCAGCAATGATCGGCGCCGCACCGGTTCCGGTGCCACCACCCATTCCGGCAGCGACAAAAATCATGTCGGCACCTTCAAACATTTCGACCAGACGTTGCTTATCTTCTTCGGCAGCCTGACGACCGATTTCGGGATTCGCCCCGGCGCCAAGACCTTTGGTGAGATGACCACCCAACTGGATTTTCATTGAAGCATCGCTACGCCGCAATGCCTGTGCGTCTGTATTGGCGGCGAGAAATTCGACCCCCTCAACATTGCAATGAATCATCGTATTAACGGCGTTACCGCCACCTCCACCAACACCGATGACCTTAATTTTTGCAGCTTGATCCAATGCTGCTTCGAACTGGAACATGACTCCCTCTTGACTAGGCATAATGCCCTCCCTGTGCTGCGTCTCCGGCTTCTCCGCGAATCCGAAAACTGGTTATATTTAAGTAAGTTAAATTTAGCAAAACTAAGTTAATTTGACAAGTAATTATTATATAATTATCTATTATTTTTTCGCCTAAAAGAATTCGCTGAACCACTCCTTCATTCGTTGTGAAACCCGTTCAAATACGTTCTTTTCACCGATCTTAAAATTCTGAACCTTGATATTCTGGCTTCCATATTTCACCAGCCCAACACCTGTTGCATAAATCGGCGAATTAACAACATCGGTCAGTCCGCCGATATCGAGGGGATTGCCGCGGCGCACCGGGAGATTGAAGACCTGCTCGGCAAGCTCCGGCATCCCCGACAAAATGGCGCTACCACCGGTAATAACAACGCCCGATGCAATCAGATCACCATAGCCGCTCTTGATAATTTCGCGATTCACCAACGAGAAGATCTCCTCGACCCGCGGTTCAAGGATTTCGGCAAGAAGCTGCCGCGACAGGATGCGTGCTTCACGACCACCGACAGACGGCACCTCAATCGTCTCGTCCTTGCCGACCATCGACGTGAGACAGCAGCCATAGGACTGTTTGATTTTTTCGGCTTCGGCCATTGGTGTCCGCAACCCGACAGCAATATCGTTGGTCAGGTGATCGCCACCGATCGACAGAACCGAAGTGTGCTTGATCGCCCCTTCGGAGAAGATCGCGATGTCTGATGTTCCACCACCGATATCGACCAGTGCGACGCCCAACTCTTTTTCATCGGAGGACAAAACAGCTTCACTGCTCGCCAGTTGCTCAAGGACGATATCGGCAACATCGGCTCCGGCACGGTTACAGCTTTTGATGATATTCTGGGCACTGGCGACAGCCCCAGTGACGATATGGACCTTTGCTTCCAGCCGCACGCCGCTCATTCCCAGCGGCTCACGGATACCATCCTGGTCATCGATGATGAATTCCTGCGGCAGAATGTGCATCACTTCACGATCCATCGGGATTGCGATCGCTTTGGCGGCATCAATCACCCGTTGCAGGTCTTCGCTGGTCACCTCGCGATTCTTGATCGCAATCACACCCTGTGAGTTCAGCCCCTTGATATGGCCACCGGCAATCCCGGCAAACACCGACTTGATCTCGCAGCCTGCCATCAACTCTGCTTCCCGAATCGCCTTCTGGATCGCCGCTACGGTGCTTTCGATGTTAATCACAACACCTTTGCGCAACCCCTTTGATGGACTGGTGCCGATCCCGACAACCTCCAGCCCCTCTTCGGTCATGTTGCCGACAATGCAACAGATCTTCGTGGTTCCGATATCAAGTCCGACAATTAAATTTTCTGCTCTTTTACTCATGACACCCCCTTGGTATCAGCCTTTGGCCGTTTTCTTCAGCCGTTCAATTCTTACGATAACTTTCTCATCCACATTCAGATCGATATAATCGAGTATTTTTAGTTTCGGTTTCAGCCGGGCATAAATTTTCTCCAACCGATCGATTTTCTTTTTATAATCCCCGCGCCCGAGTTTCACCCGGACACCGCCCCGCAATGTAAACAGGGTCAGATCACCGGTCTTATCACGATGAACCTCAGACACCTGCTTCAGATCAAACTGGGGCCGCTGCCGGATATCATCAAGCAGTTCAACAATCTGGCGCAAATCGTGCGCGTATTCGCTATCGTGCTGTTGCGCTTTCTCGTAGTCAAAACCGGTTACAACCGGATAATCGAGGCTATCCGCGGCACCGAGCACCTTGAAAATCTCACCACGCTGATCGAGATAATAGAGGTATCCCAGATTAATGATGGCAACCGGTTTCCTCTCGGTCACCCGGATCACAACCTGCCGGGGGAAAATTCGCTGAACCTGGGCTGTTTGAATCCACGGGTTCTCCTCAATCTTCCGGCCAATCAGATCAAGATCAAGCTTAAAGGTGTTTACCCCCTTCTCAATATCGGACAACACCGCCACCTGCTCACTCCTGAGACGCCGGTTCCCCTGAACGGTCACCTCATCAACCCGAAAGAGATCAGATGCCATCAGAAACTGGGTGACAAAAAATCCTCCGACGAAAATCAGTGTGACACTGAAGAGCGCAATGCTGGCCCGCAGAACCCGGGGCAGAAATTTGCGCCACTGAAGCGGCTGTTTTTTCTGCTTGACGCGGTTCTGCCGCACCTTTTTGGTTTTCTGCTGGGTCTTTTTCAGATCGCGCATCGTTCCTACTTATCCAATCCGGCATCGAGGAGAATCATCTCCACAAGTTGAGGAAAGTCGATACCCGCAGCCTGGGCCGCTTTTGGCAGCAGACTGGTCTCGGTCATTCCGGGAATCGTATTCACCTCAATGCAGTAAAACTGTTCATCACGCAGCATAAAATCGACGCGGGCAGCACCACGGCAACCGAGAATTTGACACGCCTTAAGGGCCGCCTGCTGAACATCGTTCGCACATTCAGGATCAACCGGGGCAGGAAGCAGATACTCTGTCGCCCCTGTTGTATATTTCGACTGATAATCGTAAAAACCACTTTTCGGGACAATTTGAATGATCGGCATCACCTGACCGTTGACAACCGAAACGGTCAACTCACTGCCGGAGATAAATTCCTCGACCAGCACCGTTCCATCCATCTTTGCCGCCAGTTCGATACCATCACGTAACGCGGCAGCTGTTTTCGCAATAGTGATGCCAATCGTTGACCCTTCCCGGGAAGGTTTTATAATCAGCGGCAGCTCCTGACAACGTGTCTGCAGATCTTCTGCAGAATCACCACTCCGCATAAAATCGAATTGTGGGGTCGCAATATCGTGAAGGATAAATTGCTGTTTGGTCATCACCTTGTCGATAGCAACACTCGAGGCCATGACACCACTGCCGGTGTAGGGAAGCTGTAACATCTCGAGCAACCCCTGAACCCGGCCGTCCTCTCCGAAACGTCCATGCAGGGCGATAAATGCGACCTCGATTCCCGCATCACTCAATTGCTGCGGGAGGTGAGTTGTTACATCGATCGCAACGGCATCATATCCCTGAGACTCCAGAGCTCGCAGAGCAGCATGTCCCGTTTTGAGTGAAATTTCGCGTTCCGCCGACAGCCCGCCAAGCAGTACACCAATTTTCTTTTTCAACATCTCCTGTCGGGAAAATTGCTTCATCCCTGAATCACCTTTGTTTTCAATTTTTCGGCGACCAATTCACAGACCTGATTGATATTTCCAGCTCCAAGGGTGATAACCATATCGCCCGGATCAACAATCCCGGCAACATAGGTCGCAATTTCATCAAAACTCGCAAGATACTTTACCGCTTTGTGCCCATGTTCAATGATCCCCTGAGCCAATGACTCACCACTTGCGCCATCAATGACTGCCTCACCCGCAGCGTAGACATCGGTCACAATCAACTGGTCCGCCTGATAAAATGCGGTCAGAAAATCGTCAAATAACGCCTGCGTCCGGGTGTAGCGATGGGGTTGAAAAATCGCGATGACCCGTTTATTCCAGCCACTCTTCGCAGCCGCAAGTGTTGCCTTGATCTCGGCAGGGTGATGGCCGTAATCATCGATAATCATGATCGTGTCAATAGCGTCACGCAACTGAAAGCGCCGCTGCAACCCACCGAAATTGCGGAACCCACCGATGATCGTTTGAAACGGAATCTCCAGTTCATGGGCGACAGCAACAACCGACAATGCGTTCAGCACATTG
>Ga0256913_10000290_pt1 | contig 25061 bp, 25 predicted proteins | sample Axial_MatmetaG_FD_185970 | JGI IMG/M metagenome (GOLD analysis project Ga0256913, IMG submission 185970) | Deep-sea worm associated microbial mat communities from Axial Seamount, Juan de Fuca Ridge, Pacific Ocean - Axial_Mat | ecosystem: Environmental > Aquatic > Marine > Oceanic > Microbial... | reverse complement strand
ATTTTTTATCAAAAATTATTGATATTTTTATACAACTAGCCACTATTTTTCAAAATATCAGCAATTTTTTTATTTGTTACAGATTTTATCTCATCATAATTTGCCTTTTGTATATTATCAAAAGAACCGAAGTAGTTTATTAACTTACTTAGTGTTGCTTTTCCTATTCCTTTTTTCTCTAGTAGTGAGATTTTGAGGTCTTCTTTGCGTTTTTTGCTTTGGTGATATGATATCGCCACTCTATGTGCTTCATCTCTTTGTCTTTGTACCCATTGAAGCCTTTTATCAGTTGGCTTTAACTCAAAAACTCCATTTTTTGTATATATCACATCTTTTGCACTCCCTTTTGCTCGGTGTGCTTTGGCATCTAGCTTCTCTTTAGCAATAGCTATGACATCGAGATTGGCTCCATACTCTTTAAGTAAGCTTATGGCTAGATTTAGGTTTGCCATCCCACCATCTAGTATCCACAGATTTGGTGGAGATGACTCATCAAATCTCAATATTCGTCTTGTTAGCATCTCTTTCATTTGTGCATACTCATCTTTGGCTTGAAGTTCATATTTGCGATATGAGTTTTTATCCCACGCACCTTCATCCCACACTACCATAGCACCAACAGTAGCTACTCCTTGCATATGCGAGTTGTCAAATGTCTCAACACGATATGGTGCTTCATCTAGCTCAAACAACTCTTTGATTTGTTCTTCTATAGTTGAACTTGTTTTAGATACCCTTAGTAGCTCTTTGGCATTTGTGATAGCTAGTTGGGCTAGTTTAGCTTTGGCACCTTTTTTTGGATATTTGATATCAATTTTTTTACTATATCTAGCAGATAGAGTAGAAGCAACTTCTAGCCTATCATCAAAATCATCAGCTACTACTATCTCTTTGCTTAGCGGTGGCATATCGATGGTGTAAAACTCAAGCAGAGCTTGTTTATACGCTTCATTGACATCATAATTTTGGGTATTTCTAAAGTATGAGTGAGAAGATGAAATGATTTTGCCATCTCTCATAAAAATCCTTACTATAACTCCCCTACTTTTGCCACTAACTATAGCAAATACATCTACATTTAGGCTATTGGCTATATCGATATCTGATGAGATACTAAGCTCTTTGATGGCTACTATCTTATCTCGAAGCTTTGCTGCCTCTTCAAATCTCTGGGTATTTGCATACTCATACATTTTGGACTCTAGTTTGTCTGTGATGATTTTGCGTCTATTGATAGCCTCTTTTACATCTTGAATGATTTTGGCATACTCCTCTTTGGTTACTTTACCTTCACAAGGGGCTAGACACTTATTTATCTGATAAAACAGACAAGCTTTTTTACCTTTGATGCATGATTTTTTCTGCACTAGTGGATATATCTCATATATACTATCTAATAGTGCCTTGCCACCTGTGGGAAATGGACCATAGTATGAGATGTTTTTTCCTTTTATCACTTTGCGTGTAATTTCAAACCTTGGATATTCAACAGATTCATCTATATATATGTATGGATAAGTTTTATCATCTCTTAGAAGTATATTGTATTTGGGTTTGAGTTGCTTTATAAGTGAATTTTCCAAAATCAAAGCATCTTCATTGCTACTAACTACAATATATTCGAGATTTGTAGTTTGACTTAGCATCTTGAGTATTCTAGGTGATTGATTTGGGTTTGGATGCAGTGATGGGGTAAATCTCCAATAACTCTTGACTCTATTTTTGAGATTTTTGGCTTTTCCTACATAAAGCAGTTTACCATCACCATCAAAATATTGATACACCCCTGCACTACTTGGAAGATTTTTTATTTTCTCTATCATACATTTTTCTTTATACTTTTTTTGATATTTTCAAACTTTTCTATGAGTTTTGGCTCTTTGGTATTTATCTCAAACAGCCCATTTGCACTCTCATTATAGTATGGTATAGTATCTGTATTGGATGTTTTTTTCTCGATACTGTGATATTTGGAATCAAATACAATTATTTTATTTGCCTCCAAAGAGTTACAATCTTTGCTATATTTTTTAAGTTGTATTAATATAGATGTTAATAAATCTTTATTATAATTAAGCTCCATTTTAAAAGCTGGATGGTTTGTAGCGATAAACATAGTGTTGTCTTTGATATACATAAAAGCAATTGCATTTTGCCACTTGGCTGGTAGCAGGGATATGTACCGCTTGAAACATTCATGCTTTTTTAGATATCTAAATTGAGGTTGATTAAATATATGAGATACTATTTCAGACGCTTTTTTCATATAGCTATTATAGCATCTATTTGCTGTATTATGCTAGAGGGTTGTGGACATAAAACAGCACCTGTATATGTACCAGATACAAATCAAAAGGCAACAAATGCAAAAATATGATGTCCTAATCATAGGAGCTGGTATAGCTGGACTTTATGCTGCTATGAATATACCAACTAACAAAAAGGTTTTGGTAGTTTGTAAAGATATCCCTTGGGAGTGCAATACATTTTATGCCCAAGGCGGTATGGTAACAGCACTAAATGAAGATGATATCCCTCTTCATGTCCAAGATACACTAAAAGCTGGTGCTTTTCACAATGACAAAACAGCCGTTGAGATACTTTCAAAAACTTCACTAAAAACCACAGCTGATATCATAGCTAGAGGTATGGAGTTTGATAAAGATAACAGTGGCAATATCCTATATACCAAAGAGGCAGCTCACTCTACCAAACGCATAGTCCATGCTGGTGGTGATGCCACAGGAAGATATATGCACTATTTTATGATGGTACAAAACAAACACCATCTACAAAGAAATACACTTGTGTATGATCTGCTCATAGAAAATGGCAGATGCTATGGTGTCAAAGCTATGGTAAACTACAAGCCAACCACAATATATGCCAAAGATATCATCATAGCTTCAGGAGGTATCGGCTCACTTTATGAGTACAATACCAACTCTCGTACAGTCTCAGCTGACATACACGGTATATGTGTAGAAAAAGGCATAGCTCTAAAAGATATAGAGTTTATGCAGTTTCACCCTACAGTATTTGTCAAAACACCTTTTGCTAGAAAGTTACTGCTAACTGAAGCACTCAGAGGTGAAGGTGCTTATGTAGTAGATAGCAACGGTGTTAGATTTTTGTTTGATTATGACTCTCGTGGTGAGTTGGCTAGTAGAGATATTGTATCTCGTGGTATATTTGACTATAAACGCAAAAGTGGGCTTGAGGTGTATTTGGATTTTAGTATGTTTGATAGAGAGTATTTCAATCAAAGATTTCCAAATATCACTCGCACTTTCAAGGCTTTGGGTTATGATTTGCCAAAAGATAAAGTACCTATCTCTCCAGCATTTCACTATGCCAATGGTGGTATTGAGTGCGATTATGATGGATGCATCCCTGGTATTGAAGGACTTTATGTCATAGGTGAAGCAGCTAGGACTGGAGTACACGGAGCAAACCGTTTAGCATCCAACTCACTGCTTGAGGGTGTTGTCTTTGCTGCTCGTGCCACAACTCATCTACTCAATAAAACTAGCAAGGATGAGAAAATACCAACATTTGAAAAAGATTATACAAATATACTTCACAAAGAAAATGACAAACTTTACAAAAAAAAGCTTCGTCAAGTTATGTGGGAAGATATCGGTATCATTCGCACCACCAAAGGGTTGCTTGAAGCCAAAAATCTCATCTATGATATGAAAAACAAAAATATAGGCAGACTGTTACAGCTAAGGCTAAATACCGCTTCAGCCATAGTTGATGCGGCACTTGCTCGTAAAGAATCACTTGGTTCTCACTATATTGAGTAGCCATTAACTTTTATTAACTATAATTTCGCAAAAAGGATACAAATGCACGAACAACTACATCTAACAACCACTTGGGTAGGAATAGTATCTTTGATAATCTTTATCATTGGTTACTATTTTATTGCTTCTGAGGATAAATACCACATAAACAAAGCCAAACCAGCACTTCTAACTGGTACTGGTATCTTTATGCTCATCGGAGTATATTTTGCTTCACACCACCTACCAAAAGAGCCTCTTGAAGTGGCAGTCAATCACCTTATCATAGAGATTGCTGAGATTTTCTTCTTCTTGCTTGTAGCTATGACTTACATAGAGGCTATGATAGATAGAGGTGTATTCTCAGCTTTGAGATATCGACTAGTTTCTAAAGGTTACACTTATAAAAAACTCTTTTGGGTTACAGGACTATTGGCATTTTTCATCTCACCAGTAGCTGATAACCTAACAACAGCTCTTATACTATCAACTGTACTGCTTACAATCGATAAAGAAAACAAAGAGTTCTTAGTCCCTGGTGCTATCAATATAGTAGTAGCTGCCAATGCTGGTGGTGCTTGGAGTCCATTTGGTGATATCACTACTTTGATGGTATGGATTGATGGCAAGGGTGCTTTTGGTGAGTTTTTATTCCTATTCCCTGCAGCCATTGCTGGATGGGGAGTAACTGCATTTTTGCTTAGCCGTGTAGTACCTGATGGTCAACCACCATTTAATACCAATGAAGAAAAAGCCCAAATCTTAGAGGGTGGCAAAGTCATAATTGGACTATTTGTACTAACTATCTCTATGGCAGTACTTTCACATCAACTTCTTGGTCTTCCTGCTATGTGGGGTATGATGTTTGGACTAGCGATACTCAAAATGTATGTTTACAAAGTCAATATCTCAAATACGCCTACTCAACTCAACGCATTTAGCTGGATAGCCAAGATAGAAAACGATACGCTTCTCTTTTTCTTCGGTATCTTAGCTGCTGTTGGTGGGCTTCATTTCTTAGGATTCTTGGAGTACTTCACAGCCTTGTATGAGAGTGCTGGTGCTACAGTTGTCAACATAGGTGTTGGTTTCCTTTCAGCTGTAGTAGATAATGTACCAGTTATGAGTGCAGTACTTAAAGCTGATCCAAATATGGGAACAGATGCACAATCTCAATGGATGCTAGTTACTATGACTGCTGGTATTGGTGGAAGTTTGATCTCTTTTGGTAGTGCTGCTGGAGTTGGTGTAATGGGTAAAATGCACGGTATCTATACTTTTAGCTCTCATATGAAATATGCTTGGACAGTCTTAGTAGGATATATACTGTCTGTTACTATTTGGTATGTTCAATTTGAACTACTTCATATAGGAGCCCACCACCTATAATCAAGCTGAGACTGTTATTCCTTTTTAGCCAACTTTCTAAACTCATCTGAGTTTTGGAGTAGTTGGCTATATGTGCCTCTATCTACGATTTTACCATCACGAAATACCAAAATCTCATCTGCATTTTCTATCGTGCTTAGTCTATGAGCTACTACAAAAGTGATCAACTCATCTTTGATAAGTTCAAGTGATTGTTGGATGGCTTGTTCGCTTTTGTTATCTAGTGCTGATGTAGCTTCATCTAGTATCAAAACTGATGGTTTTTTGTACAATGCTCTAGCTAGTGCGATTCGCTGTCTTTGTCCACCACTTAGGTTGTGTCCAAACTCATCTAGCATAGTATCTATCCCATCATCAAGTGTCGATACAAAATCCCAAGCATTGGCAAGACGAAGAGCTTGTATGACTCTATCTCTATCTATAGTTGTACCATAAGCTACATTGGCAGCTATGGTGTCTTGGAATATATAAATCCTTTGAGTTACATAGGCTATCTGTGAGTGTAGTGACTCTAGTGAGTATTGGCGTATATCTGTGCCGTTGATATATACTGCTCCACTGCTAACATCATAAAATCTAACAAGCAGATTGATAAAGCTACTCTTACCAGCACCACTATCACCAACTAGTGCATATACCTTGGATTTGTGAGCTTTTAGAGTGATGTTATCTAGTGCTAACTTATCATCATATCTAAGTGATACATTATCAAAAAAGATATCTTTTACTTGAGAGAGTATTTTATCTCCAGAAGTGATAGTGGGCTTGGAGTGCAAAAGCTCTTCTATCCTCTCAGTAGCAGCTAAGGCATCTTGCATTTTGTTGTGTATGTTTGAGAGCTTTTTGATGGGGTCATATAACATAAACAATGCTGTTACAAAAGCAAAAAAACTTCCTACACTCATACTATCATCTATGACCTGATTGGCTCCCACATAGATAGCTACCGCGATAGCTATAGAGCCAAAAAACTCAAGCACTGGACTAACAAGAGCTGAAGTTTTGTTTTGTTTCATCGAAAATCTAAAGTAGTTTTGATTCTCAGAGGCAAATCTGTCTCTCTCATACTGCTGAGATGAGTTGGATTTGATGATTTCTATGTTGTTAAATATCTCAGTAAGCCTTGTAGTCATATCCGCAGCACTCTCTTGGGATGATCTGGAGTACTTTTTCATCCTTTTGGCTAGTTTTTGTAGTGGCAACAGTGCTAGCGGCATCACCACAAGAAAATAAAACGCCAATTTGGGGCTTTGGTATATCACATATCCACTAAGGCTCATTATAAGCATAGCATTGATTATGATATTTGGGATGATATTGGTAGCTACATTTTGTACACGATTGATATCATTGGTGATACGGCTAAGCAGTTCACCATTACGCATAGCATTGAGATATGCTATATCTTGATACATCAAATGCTCAGCTAGATTGTCTCTGATTTGTCTGACTATATCATTGCCTATATATGTAGTATAATATACTTGGAGATATTTACCAGCTGATTTGATAAAAAATACACCAATGATAGCAAATGGTATGAGCTTGAGCATATCTCTATCTTTGTTGATAAATATATCATCAAGCACAGGCTTGAGCAAATGAGCCGACGCTGTAGTACCAACAGCCACCGCAATCATCCCAATGACAGCCAACATAAACTCTCTTTTGTAGAGTTTGAAATATGGGTAGAAATAGTTAAGTAGTTTTTTCAAGGGTTCTCTCTTTATTATGATATTTATCTATTGCTAAAAAAAGTCCTATTCCAAAAGCAAATAGTCCTAAAATAGTTCCTCTATGATATATTATATCACTAAACCCTAATATAAAAATAGAAGAGACAAATCCATATTTAGCTAATTTATATTGTATAGGAGTGTTAAGCTTAAGTAAATAAATTAATAAAGAAATGTATATAATCATAGCCAATAATCCACCATCTATCCATGTTTGTAAATATTGATTATGCACATGTGGTTGTTTGGATATAAAAGCTTTATTTGGTTCATTTTTATCCAGATATTTTTTAAACTTATATTTTGCATCACCACAACCTAGACCAAAGATAAAAGATTTAGGATTAGCTAATAATAGTTTGAAACTAGTTTCATAAAGTGCTATTCTGATACCTAAAGATGAATTATAGTTGTTTGATTTATAGACTTTTACTATATCTGATTTTGCTGCATTCAAACGATGTTTTACTTGTGGTATATAATGATAGCTTGATACAAAGATAATACTTATCAATGCAAAGCTTACTATAAGTGATTTAGTATTGAGATATCTTTTTCCAAAATATATCAATATAACTAGCATATTGATAATCAACGCTAAAATACCTGCTCTACTACCAAGTAGTAAAATAGCAAATACAATCAAAATCATAAATAGTATGAGAATAGATTTTAGTATTTTGGTTTGATAGAAATAAAATAGACTACAAATTAACATAAATCCAATATTTAATGCAATTGAATAAAAAATTCGATTGGTTGACATTATGTAGTATGTAAAGTCATCTCCATTAATAAATTGTGTAAAATATAAATAATACACATTACCCACCATATATAAAACCTGTAATAAAAATGCATATACAATAAACTTGATATACTCTTTTTTTAGAGATGTAGATATATATATAGCCATCAAAAAATATATAATACTTTTATGATAAAAATAGCTATAACCATTGCTATATTTTGATTGCATAAAGCCATTGACCACACTATCACTCATAAAAATAGATATAAAAAACAATAAAATTATGGAAAGATATAATAAAATAACTTTTTGAGATATAAGCTGTTTGAGTTTTTCTTTATAATTTCCTTCTAACAACCAAAATAGTGTTGCTAAATATATAGTAAGCCTTTCTAAACCACTGCTTACTATAAAACTTGCTGCATATAATACAAATATTACATTTAAAATAATTGATACTTTTTGTTGAATTAATACTCTATTTAAATTCATATACATCCTTTATATTTTTTCTAAATAATCAATAAACATATTTGCTATTTTATTCTTATCGAATTTCAATAAAAATTTATCTAAATCATTAGGATAATTATCTAGTGCCAAATCTATCTTTAGGGCTAAGCTATCTGGATTATTGACAATAGCTAAATAGTTGCTTAGTTCACCTACCAAAACCTCCCTAGGACCTGTATCACAATCTGTACTAACTACAGGTATATTTAAACTCAATGCTTCAACCATAACTCTAGGCAAACCTTCCCTATCTGAGCTTATAACTAAAAGTTTTGATTTTTTTATATATGGGTATGGATTTTCTACAAATGGATGAAATATTACTCTATCTTTTATATATAATTTCTCTATCAAATCAATAGCATCTTGGTATGGTGATGTACCCAATAATAGAAGCTTAATTTTTTTATCTGATATCTGTGAGAATGCTTGTAGTAAAATATCTTGTCGTTTTCTTGAAAATCCAGAACCTATTTGTATGATATAATTATCTTCTTCAAAGTCAATATGCTGGTTTGATAACTTTGTGATTTTATCAAAGTCAAAAGGATTATAGATAGTTTTGATATCTTTTGTTTTGATAATCTTTTCAATATTTTGTTTTGTGTCTTCTGAAATACAAAGTAATATTTGATTTGAAAAGATGTTTTGATATAAAAGTTTTCGTTTATAAAATCTAAAAATTGATTTTTCTTTCAATACACTCAACTCATGAGATATATCAACTCTCATATAGTATGCTTTTTTGATATCAACAAATCTTAGTACTTTTGCTGTTACTTCCATATGCGATATAGCTATATCTATTTGTAATTCTTTTAAAAGTTTGTCTAGCTTTTTAGATAACAACCAATCACCAATGATATCAAGTTTTTTATATTTTTTTCTATTTGGACATAGTGAGAAGATTTTGATACCATCTGGAGTATATGTTCTTTTATCTTCTAATAAAATCAGATAGTTTTCTACTCTGTCATCTGTAGCTTTTATCAAATCAATAGTACTTCTTTGTCCACCACCAGGTAATAAATCACAAATTATATGTGCTATTTTTATTTTTCCCATAATAATTCAAAATCCTTATATATTTGTTCTTTGCTAAATCTATTTAAATCTTTTTCATCAATGCTAATTTGAGTATCTAGAGCTAAATCTATTTTTTTAGCTAAAGCTTTTGGATCTCGTATAGGTACTAGCCATTGAGATAAATTATTGATAAGTATCTCATTGGGACCTGTAGGACAATCTGTACTGACAACTGGTGTACCAACAATCAAAGATTCTACAATAACCATCCCAAACCCTTCATAGTCAGAAGATAATACCATCAACTTAGCATTTTTCATATATTTATATGGATTTTGTTGAAATCCCAATATCTCTACTCTATCTTCTAAATTCCTTTGTTTTATAATTTCTAAGAGTTTAGGATGAGGCTTTGCTAAAATGAGTAACTTTATATTACTTTTGATTTGTTTAAAAGCATCCAACAATATATCATATCGTTTTTGTTCCCTAAACGCAGATGGAGATATGATATATTCATAATCAATATCTATTTTTTCCTTTGCTTTCTCCCGAATAAAGTTAAAATCAAATGGATTATAAATGGTCCTTGCTGTTTTATATTTTATAGCTAATTCATCAAAATCTTTAATAATTTCTTTAGCAACAGTAATAATATTTTCATTTTTATATAAATTTTTATATAACTTTAATTTTTTATAGGCTCTTGATTTGGAAAATTTTTTTAATTCTGCTTTATATGATATATGAATCACAAAATATTTATTGGGATGATTGATAAGCTTTACAACTCTATCAGCACGAGGTAGATTTGATACTACCAAATCAAATTTGCCGTATTGTTTCATCTTGTTTTCTAGCAAAAGTGCATATATCTTATCTCCAAGTTTGCCTAAAAATTTGAATGTATCTTTTCTCTTCGTCAATGGCACGATATCAAACTTTAAATCAGTTGTATCATATTTTTGGACATCTTCAAGTAAAAATAGTACAACTTTATGTCCATTGTTATAAAAAAGCTTTGCTTGTTCTATAGCTATTTTTTCTCCACCACTTCCTGCTAGGTTTGTTACTACAATTGCTATTTGTTTCATCTATTATATTATCTCTTTCAATTTTTCTTGCAATTCTTCAATAGAATTATACTCAAATGGTACGATATCTATACTTTTTATATCAAATTTGTCTATATCATCTATATCAAGTGATATTATAGTTTTGGATTTGATGTATTTGCTCAAGATTTTTTTATAATTTTCCTCGATTTTAGCACTATTTGGCTTTAGGGTTACTACTGGCTTTTGGGATGATATGGCTTCGCTTATCATTGATGCACTCTCTTGGGTAACAAAGGCCATTTGGCTAAGTGCCAAAAATGGTGCTACCACCTTTTGTGGGTTGGTGTGATATGGTACAAAATATGCACATTTCATACTCTCTTGTAGCATATCTTCTATCTCTTTTGGAGTGCGTCTTGAAGTTGTTACAAGCCATTTGATATCTTGTAGTGTGTTGTTGACTAACTCTATAAGCTTTTGATAATCATCTTGGCTATATCTATAGCCAGAACCATCACCACCGATAAGAAGAGTGTAGTATGTATCATTTGGATTTAAGTTGTACTGTTTGCAAAAACTATCCAAATCTATCTGTAGTGGCATACTAGGAGCCATATCAAGCAGTATTTGATTATCAAACCCCAAATCCAAAATACTAAAAACGCTATCAAACAATCTATAATCAAGCTTTTTTGGATTGCCTATATAAAAGTTTTTGCATCTATATACCAAACCAAGCCAAGCATTGAGCAGTGATGTATCTTTGCCTGAAGAGATGATAATATCACATTGTGATATATCAGCATCTATATCATAAAAAAACTCAAGCAGTTTCAAAGAGTTTGGATTGCTTAGATATTTTTGACCTATTTTGCTATTTAGCAAAATTCTCAAAAGATATTTGGCAATTTTTTTAATTTGGATATTGATAGTTTGCGTATCGGTAGCTTGGATTTGATTTATAGCATATGATAGTGCTTTGGTTTGGTTGAAATGACCGGCTTTGCTATCATTTAGTAGTATGACTTTTTTCATTGGTTATCCATATCTTTTACTAAAATTTCATTATAAAACTCTATATATCTATCAATATTATTTTGTAACTCAAACTGAGATGAATATTGCTCTTTGATAGATTTAAAAATCTGTTTGTAATGTGTTTGATTGTTATATATGCCTATAAGTTTATCTGCTATTGTATCGTGTGTGATGAGTAACTCATCAGGTAAAATCTCTATAGATAATCCAACTTTGGTAGATATCATCAAATCCCCATAAAATAGTGCCTCTACCAAAACCCTACCAAATCCTTCTGAATGAGAGCTTGTGATGACAACATCTGAGTTTGCTATCAATGAAGGTATATCATCTCTAAAGCCCAATAAATTAACTTTTGAAGATAGATTAAGCTCTTTTATCAAGCTTTGCAAATTGGCTTTTTCTTCTCCATCACCAACGATATCAAGAACAAAAGGAAAATCCAGTTTTGAAACCTCTTTTATCAAGATATCAAATCCTTTGATTTTATCAAGTCCACCTATGGCTAATAGTCTTAAAATTTCATTATTTGTCTGTTTGATATTATCAATAGGCTGTTTGATTATACCATTGTATATCAATTTGACATTTTGTTGATGTATAGATTTTTGTGTTACTTTAGATATGGCTGTTACATTTTTTATCTTATTAAATATCTTTCCTTTTCGACTATTTCTTTTGGTAGCTATATGTCTAAATCTGATACATTTATTCAAATAATATGCTATTTCACTAGCTTTTGCTGAGTGAGTATGGACTATATCTGGATTTGTTTTTTGTAAGATACGAAACAACTGCATATAAATCATAGGATTATATCTGCTACCATTTGCTACTTTGTAGAGTTGTATATCTTTTGAGAGTTTATCTTCTATTTGATTTGTGGTGGGCAGTACCACTATGAGAGTCATTTTTTTGGAGAGTTCATTACACAACTCTGTGAAACTTTTTTCTGCACCACCCCATACTGTAGATGCGATATAGTGTAGTACTCTCATTTTCTCACTCCTCTCTTGCCGTGTCTTAGTTTGAGTACAAATGCCAAAAAGTTATCTTTGCCACTTACTGTAATCCTATCTAGCTCAAACAAATTGGCTTTGGTTATATCACTAATCCCTGCTTTGGTGGTTGTAGCACTGCTATAGCCACTTTGTTGGACTAGCTGGATATCTTGATTGTCATATAGACCAAATGGATAGCAAAATGAGTTACACTCTATGCCAAACTCATCTTCTATAGCTTTTTTGGACTCTTGAATTTCCTGTTTTTTACTCTCTGTATCTAGTGTTGGCAAATTGTCGTGAGTAAGAGTATGAGAACCTATCTCTATGAGATTGCTTTGTAGCATCTGTTTGATTTGCTCATTGGTGAGTTTGGGTTCATTTTTGAGTTCACCACTACTATTTTTGGCTTTGCGTTTGGATGACCACTCTCTATCGAACCTATCAACTACTAGATATATTGTAGCTTTGGCGTTGTATTTTTTGAGTATCCCAAATGCATTGGTGTAGTTATCTTCATACCCATCATCAAAAGTGATAGCCACTGATTTATTTGGTAGGTTGTCTTTTTGGATTATTAGTTCACTCATAGTAAAAAAGTGCCAACCATTGTTGGCTAGGTAGCTTATCTGTTTTTCAAACATATCGGGTGAGACTCTTAAGCCTCTAAATTTACCACTAGTGTGGGGTTTGACCATATGATACATCAAAATCCTTGGGTGACTGTATGATACAGGTTTTTTCCACCAAGCATACCTATATGAGTAGTATATGATTACAACTACTATCAAACTAAACCAAATCACTATAAACCCCCAAAGTTTTATCTACCATCTGTGATAGCGAGAAGTTTTGAGTGATATAATTATACCCATCAAATTTGAGATTTTTGGCTTTTTGGATAGCAAGTGCAAGGGCATTTGGGTTGGAGACTTCATAAAAGTATCCATTGGTGCCATCTACTATGATATCCAAAACTCCACCGTGGTTGGTAGCTACTACTGGTGTGTTGAGTGCCAAAGCTTCTGCTACGCTTCTGCCAAAACTCTCAGGCTTTTTGGAGCTACTAACTACTACATCACTGATATGATAAATCTCAGCTACCTTATCACTACTACCTACAAATACCACCTCATCATCTAAGCCAAGTTTGCTTACCAATTCAACCAAAGATTGATAATACTCTTGCTTGTCCTCTCTGATACCACCTACTATGAGTGCTTTGATATTGGGGTGGGTAGATTTGAGATATGAGATAGATTCTATAAAGGTTTGCAAATCTTTTAGCTGTGTGATTCTACCTACTGTAGTGATGACAAAGGCATCTTGTAGATTGTGTGTGGATATAAAATCATTGATAAATTTATTGTCTAAGTTGTTTGGGTTAAATCTATCCAAATCTATACCTCTTGGTATGATTGTGATTTTATCCTCATCTGTGTGGTAGTGTTTGATGATATACTCTTTGATAGCACTACTTACACATATGACTCTATCGCCTTTGGTCATAATCTCGCTATAAAAACTCACACTGTTAAATCCGTGGACAGTTGTCACAAAAGGTAAGTGCAAAGATTTGTTGGCTAGATATACAAGCCAAGCTGGTACTCGACTTCTAGCGTGTATGATATCTGGGTTTAACTCTTTGAGTGTTTTTTGTAGCTTTCTGACTCTACTATAAGCTGTGAGTGGATTTTTGCTACATACATCTAGCTTGATATGTGTAGCACCATCCGATAGTAGTGTATCTACAAGTTTGCCACCATTACTGATGACTATACTGGTGTGTCCTAGCTTGACTAGCTCACGGCTGAGTTCTATAACACCTCTTTCTACTCCACCTTCATTTAGTTCTGGCAAAAGTTGTACTATCTTCATAATATCGCCTTTTTGGCATATATAGCAAAATCTATCTTAGCATTTGCCCTAGAAACATTGCTATCATATATATGTAGATAGTTTTGGCTAGATAACTGTTGTAGCATTTGGGTGTATTTATTGTCTTGTGTGCTATTTGCTGTGAGTATCTCTACACAAGCTTTGCCACAAGATATGGCTTCGCTTATCATCGATGTACTATCTTGGGTGATAAATACATACTCACACTTGCAGACAAAATCACTGATTGGATTGATAGGATTTTTGGCATATATCACACTATAATCAAACTCCATACTCTCAATCATATCTGATATCTCTTGTGAAGTTCTAGGTGATGTAGTGATAGCTATCTCGTATCCATTAAATTGCTGTTTGATTTGTTGAAGCTGTGAAGCTAGGAGTGATTTGGTAAGCTTGATATGTTTGTTGTCTCCACCTACGATGATAGCTATGGATTGTTTTGTAGGCGTATAGATACCTTGTGGCTGGATATATGCAAAGTTTGCAGGTGTGATTATGATGTTTGATTTAGCTGGTGGATTGTCGTGAGCTTGAGCAAATATAGTATCAAATCTATCATACCTAAAACCTTTTGGCAACATCATAGCAACTGATTTGGCATTATAATCTTTGGCAAACTCTAGCACCATAGCATAGGTAGAGCTACCGCTACCTACCACTATATCGTAGTCAAAATTTAGCATCTTTGTATCATATTCAAAGAGTTTTTTGGATGATAGAGGTGTATAGCTAAGTGCTTTTGAAATAGCATACTTTGGCTTGATTGTCAATATATCATATTTACTTTTTATATATTTGGCAAATGCGATAGATTGATTTAGATGTCCATTTTTGCCATCACTGATAATCAAAACTCTCATAAACGCCACCTATTGTGCATCCAAAACCATTGAGCTGGATAGCGTGAAATTACCTCTTGCATAGCATCATTGTAGCTTTGAGTCATCTCTTCTAAACACTTAATGCTATCTTCTTGGCAGTTGGTCTCTATAGCATCTTGGATGATGAGGTTGTACTTACCATCAGGCTCTCTAGCTACAAAAAATGGCACTACTAGAGGGTCAAACTTTTGCTTTAGCATTGCTACTGCTGTAGTAGTAGAGGCTTTGCATCCAAAGAAATCGACCATTACACTGTTTGATTTACCTGCTTTTTGATCTATCAATATACCTACATTGCCACCTTTTTTGAGTGTTTTGAACATCGCCATCATAGCTTTGTGCTTATATACTGTATCGTTACCATATTTGCGTCTAAGAGGTGTAGTGATATTGTGTTCGATAAGTTTATTGTTGCCTTCTCTGCCCACTACCATCATCTTTAAACCGTGTCTTGCTAAAAATTGAGCCAATAGTTCCCAGTTGGAGAAGTGTGCAGTCATAGCTATAATACCATTTGGAGAGTTTGCCAAGAGTTTATCTATCTTGGCTATGGCTTCATCTTTGTTGATGATTGCTGAGTCTATATCAAATCTATCAACAAACATCAAAACAATCTCAGTGATGGTTTTGGAGAGTTCTATATATACATCTTTGGATAACTTAATGGCATCATCTTCGTCTAAACCTAGTGCCATTTTGAGGTTGGTGATGGTTAGATTGCGTCTTTTTTTGTCCAGATGATACACAAGCAGTGTCAGATATCTAAAGAGTTTGTAAAGTAGCCCTTTTGGCAATACTTTGGCGATAGATAATAAAAATCTGACTATAAAATACTCAATCTTTTCTCTCATACACTTTCCTAAAATCAATTGAGATATTTTACCCAAATAGAATAAAATATTAATTTGGATATAATCACAATATATTTTTGCAAGGATATTAGAGTTGAATATAGCAATAGTTGATTACAATATGGGTAACTTAGCATCAGTTATCAATGCATTTAAAATCATAGGTGCCAATACCACTGTAGAGAGTGAACCTAACAAGCTAAGAGAGTATGATAAGGTGATTTTGCCAGGAGTGGGTGCATTTGGTGATGCTATGAGCCATCTAAAATCCAACGGTATGGATGAAGCTATCATAGAGTATGCCAAAAGTGGTAAACCTTTGCTTGGGATTTGTTTGGGTATGCAACTGCTTTTTGAGAGTAGCCAAGAGTTTGGCACAACAACAGGCTTAGGACTCATCCCTGGTGAAGTGGTAGCCTTTGATACATCCAAATTTGACCATAAACTCAAAGTACCGCATATGGGCTGGAATGAAATTTTTGTCAAAGACTCACCTGTATTTGATGGTATGGATAGAGAGTTTTACCTATATTTTGTCCATTCATACCACGCCAAATGTGATGAGAGATACACCATAGGTAAAACATACTACGGCTATGAGTTTACAAGTGCTGTACAAAATGACAACATCTACGGAATCCAACCCCACCCAGAAAAAAGCCACAAAAACGGACTTAAGATTATAAAAAACTTTGTGCAACTTTAGGGAGCAAAAGATGAGTGAACATTTTATAAAACAGATAGAGATAAAAGATTATAAGCTTTTTAAAGATTTTAAAGCTGATGGTTTTGGTAGGGTAAATTTGATTGGTGGAAAAAATAATGTTGGTAAAACGGCTTTTATGGAGGCTATTTATATGAATGCTCTCTAACAATCTTGAACACTTAATTTTTTCGCTTTACGAAATAGTCTATATTCGAAATTATTTAGAATATGTAACTGATGATGCCCCAATAGGAAGTAAAGCACTTGATGAAGTAAAACAAAAACTACAAAATTTATTTAATGAAGGAACAATAGATGACAATACTACCAGCAATTGATTTAAAAGATGGAAAAGCAGTAAGACTTAGCAAGGGGCTTATGGATACAGCCAAGATTTATAGTGATGAGCCTTGGCAAGTGGCAAAGCATTTTGAGGAGCTTGGGAGCGAGTGGGTGCATTTGGTGGATTTAAACGGTGCATTTGCAGGGAAGCCTGAGAATTTGGAGCAGATAAAGCAGATTAGAGCCAATACAAACCTAAAGCTAGAGCTTGGTGGTGGTATTCGTGATGAAGAGACTATCAAGATGTATTTAGAGCTTGGGATTGATAGATTGATTTTAGGCTCAGTTGCTGTTAAAAACCCAGACTTTGTCAAGAAGATGGCTACAAAATATCCAATAGTTGTTGGCATTGATGCTATTGATGGTATGGTTGCCGTTGAGGGGTGGGCTGAGACTAGTGATATGAAGGCTACTGATTTGGCTCGTGCTTTTGCTGATTGTGGGGTTGAAGCAATAATTTGTACAGATGTCGGTAGAGATGGGATGATGACAGGGGTAAATATAGAGTTTACTAAAGCGATACAAGAAGCAAGTGGCGTAGAGACCATTGCTAGTGGTGGGCTAAAAGATATGAGCGATATCAATGCACTTATAGAAGCTGGGATTGATGGTACAATTGTGGGTAAGGCTTTTTATGAAGGCACACTTGATTTAAAAGAGGCATTTAAGGTAGCAAATGAAAGATAGATACAATGAACTAACTATTAAATTACCAAGTGAGTATATAGACCCAATAGCTGATTTTATAGCTTCATTTAGTGATGATGGGATAGAGTTTGGTGATGATAGACTCATCATCAGAAGTGAAAATGATTTGACTTACATTAAAGATGCTTTGGTAGAGTTGCACTCACAAATGCCAGAGTCATTTGATATAAGCTTCAATCTTGAAAGCAAAGAAAATATAGACTGGATTCAAAAATACAAAGACTCCATAGAGCCTATAGAAGCTGGTAAGTTTTATATATTTCCAAGCTGGTATGAGCCAAAAGATGGACTTATCAATATCAAGATAGACCCAGCTTTAGCGTTTGGTTCAGGTCATCACGCTACAACTTTTAGCTGTCTAAATGCTATCAGTCAATATGTCAAAGAAGATGATAGTATCATAGATGTAGGGTGTGGTAGTGGTATCTTGGCACTAGCTTGTAAAAAGCTTGGTGCTAGTGTGGATTTGTGCGATACTGACCCATTATCTGTAGAGAGTGCCAAAGAGAACTTTGAGCTAAATGGTGAGAGTTTTGATAATATCTGGGAAGGCTCTGTAGATAAAACGGATAAAAAATATGATATAGTCATAGCTAATATCATAGCAGATGTGTTAAAATTCATCTCAAATGATCTAAAAAAAGCGACAAAAGATGGTGGCTACTTGATACTTTCAGGTATTTTGGATAAAAAGGAGAAACAACTCTTAAAATCATTTGATGATATGAGTTTAACAGAGCGAATACAAAAAGATGAGTGGGTAACACTCATATACAAAAAAACAACACAAGGATAGAGTTAGATGGCAAACCCAAATAACCCAAACAACAACGACAACAATAACAACTTTTTTAATGATAATCCATTATTGGTATTTGCTATATTTTCTATAGTGATTATTTTGGTATTTAAAAGTTTCGTAGGAGAGAGTGGCTCTCTAAGTGATTTGATGATGCAAAACAAACAAAATATTGCACTTACAAAGAGAGTCAAATACTCTACTATAAAAGCCAAAATCAAAGCTGGTGAGATAAAAAATGTCAAAATCACACCTACTACAATAGAAGCGATATCAAAAGGCAATGGAACACATATTAGATATATAGCAGAACAGATTCCTACTTTTGATGAAGAGCTGGTGCCACTGCTTGAGGATCAAAATATCACTTATGAGGGTGTAGTTGGCAATGGAATGGTAGCACAACTTATCAATATGTTGCTTCCTATTTTGCTCTTTTTTGGTATATGGATATTTATAGCCAAAAAGATGTCCAAAGGTATGGGCAGTATGTTAGGTGCTGGTAAAGCTGATAAACTTATCAATTCTGAAAAACCAGATACAAAGTTTGATGATGTCCAAGGTGTAGAAGAGGCAAAAGAAGAGGTCAAAGAGATAGTAGATTTCTTGAAATATCCAGAGAGATATATAGAACTTGGTGCCAAAATCCCAAAAGGTGTACTACTAGTAGGACCTCCTGGTACTGGTAAGACACTACTTGCCAAAGCAGTTGCAGGTGAAGCTAGTGTGCCGTTTTTCTCTGTTAGTGGTAGTAGTTTTATAGAGATGTTTGTAGGTGTGGGTGCAAGTCGTGTAAGAGACCTATTTGCACAAGCCAAAAAAGAAGCACCATCTATAATCTTCATCGATGAGATAGATGCCATAGGAAAAAGCAGAGCTAGTGGTGGACAAATGGGTGGCAACGATGAGAGAGAACAGACTCTAAATCAACTACTAGCTGAGATGGATGGATTTGGTACAGATACTCCTATCATCGTCCTAGCTGCAACCAACCGTCCTGAGACACTAGATGCTGCACTGCTTAGAGCTGGTAGATTTGATAGACAAGTACTTGTTGATAAGCCTGACTTTGAGGGTAGATTGGCTATCTTGAAAGTTCACTCCAAAGATGTCAAACTTGATCCTAATGTGGATTTGGAAGTAGTAGCTAAGCAGACAGCAGGACTTGCAGGGGCTGATTTGGCAAATATCATCAATGAAGCTGCACTTCTAGCAGGTCGTGCAAACAAAAAAACGATAGAACAGAGTGATTTGCTAGAAGCCATAGAGAGATCGTTTGTGGGGCTTGAGAAGAAAAACAGAAAGATAAATGAAACAGAAAAAAGGATAGTAGCATATCACGAGAGTGGACACGCACTAATGGCTGAGCTAAGTGAAGGTGCCACTAGAGTAACTAAAGTCTCAATTATTCCTAGAGGGCTTGGAGCTTTGGGTTATACTTTGCATCTACCAGAAGATGAAGAGAGATTTTTGAAACAAAAACACGATCTTTTGGCTGAAGTAGATGTACTTTTGGCAGGTCGTGCGGCTGAAGATGTCTTTATAGGTGAGATAAGTACAGGTGCAGGAAATGATTTAGATAGAGCCACAGCGATACTCAAAGATATGGTATCAGTATATGGTATGACTGATGTTGCAGGATTGATGGTACTAGCTCGTAGTCAAAACTCATTTTTGGGTGGTGGTGCAGTCAGCACTGATTATAGCGAAAAGATGGCAGAGCAGATGGATGAGTTTATCAAGCAGACTCTAAATAGCAGATATGAGTATGTCAAATCAACACTCAAAGATTATTATGAAGCTATAGAAAATATGGCAAAAGAGTTACTAGATGCTGAAGTCATAGAGGGTAAAACCGTACGCAAAATCATCAAAGAGTATGAGGAGAATAATAATTTACCATCAAGATTGGCTCACAAAGATAAAGAATCAACCAATGAGATTGGATAAATATTTAGTTGAGATGGATTATTTCCAAAGTCGCAACCGTGCATTGGAAGCTATCAAAAGTGGTATAGTCAAAGTAGATGGCAAAAAGCCAAAGCCATCAACCCCTATCACAAATGATAGTGTAGTAGAGGTAGAAGAGTTCAAATTTTATGTAAGCAGAGCAGCAAAAAAGCTTGAAGGTTTTTTGGATGGATACAACCTCTCTTTGCAAGGTAAGATAGCACTTGATATCGGCTCTAGTACTGGCGGATTTGTGCAGATTTTGTTAGAAAATGGCATCAAAGAGATAGATTGTGTGGATGTAGGAGATAATCAGCTTCATATATCACTGAGAAATGATAGCAGAGTCAATCTATATGAAAATACTGACATTAGAGAGTTTGACTCATCTAAAGATTATGATGTTATTAGTTGTGATGTATCTTTTATATCTATACTTCAAATTATAGATGCTATAGATAATCTTGCTAGTAGTGGATGTGATATACTCATACTCTACAAACCACAATTTGAAGTGGGCAAAGAGATAAAAAGAGATAGCAAAGGCGTAGTACAAGATATAGATGCTATCACCAAAGCCAAGCAGAGATTTGAAGCCAAAGCCAAAGAGTTGGGATGGGTACAAAAATCAAACAAACTCTCATCACTCAAAGGCAAAGAGGGCAACCAAGAGTATATGTATCATTTTCAAAAATTATAGTATAATTGCACAAATTTTAAAAAGGTGGCTTTATTGGTAGTACAAAATAGTATCAAATCTATCGCTATTGGCTCATTTGATGGACTGCATCTAGCTCATCAGAGACTTATCTTGGAGTGTGAAGCTATAGTTGTTATTGAGAGAAACAGTGGATATCTCACTCCAGGATATAAAAGAAGCTATTTTACTTCAAAGCCAATGTTTTTCTACCATTTTGACAAAATCTCAAATCTCACACCAAAAGAGTTTATCCAAAAATTACAAGATGATTTTCCAAACCTTGAGACTATCATCGTAGGTTATGATTTCGTGTTTGGCAAAGATAAAGCAGGTGATATCCATACTCTTAGAAAACTATTTGATAAAAATGTGATGATAATAGATGAGATAAAGCTAGATGGCATATCTATCCACTCACGAGTTATCAAAAGCTACATCAATCAAGCCGATATCCAAATGGCAAACAAACTGCTAGGCAGAGAGTACCAAATAGATGGCACTATCATCAAAGGTCAAGGCTTAGGAAGCAAAGAGTTTGTCCCTACTCTCAATATCCAAACAGATGGCTATATATTGCCTCCTAGTGGAGTCTATGCTACCAAGACTATCATAGATGCTCACATATACAACTCGGTTAGTTTTTTGGGACATAGAGTGACAACTGATGGCTCATTTGCGATAGAGACTCATCTGATAGATTGTGATATATCAACCAAAGCATATACTCTTGGTATCAGATTTGTTGAGTTTATTAGAGCCAATCAAAAGTTTGAGAGTTTTGATGCATTAAGAGAAGCTATAGATAATGATATATCAAAAGCTAGGGAGATTTTGTATGAGAGATGAAGTGTTTAGCAAAGAGATAGATAAAAAGTTTGAGTTTGATGAAGCAGTAGCTAGTGTATTTGATGATATGCTATCTCGCTCTGTGCCATTTTATAATGAAGTAAGAGAACTTATCATCTCACTCATCCTCAAAGAGCAAAAAGATGGACTAAAAGTACTTGACCTTGGCTCATCTACTGCTAAATTTTTGCTAGAGCTTCACTCCAAGATGAGTTGCGATATGAAACTGGTTGGTATCGACAACTCTCAAGCTATGCTATCTCGAGCCAAAGCCAAAACCAAAGCCTATGGTGCCAATATCACTTTGGAGTTTGCAGATATGTTAGAGTATGAGTACCAAGATGAAGATATCATAGTAGCAAACTACACTTTGCAATTTATCAGACCACTACACAGACTCAAACTCATCTCCAAACTTCATAATGCACTAAATGAAAATGGGATATTTATCTTTTCTGAAAAAGTAGTGTTTGATAACAAAAAGCTTGATAAACAACTCATAGATATATACTATGAGTACAAAAAATCACAAGGCTATAGCGAATATGAAATAGCCCAAAAGCGTGAAGCACTAGAGAATGTCTTAGTGCCATTTACTATAGAAGAGAACATCAAAATGTGCAAAGATGCAGGTTTTTCACAAATAGATACAATCTTCCAATGGGCAAATTTCGTAACATTTGTAGCTAGGAAGTAGTTCTACTCATCGCTATAGACAGCTACATTATATTGTGCTACCAAACCATCATCTGATAAGCACTCTTTTTCAAAAAACTCTACTATCGCATCTCTTTGGCAGTGTCTTTCAAAATCTTCAACACTAGCCCAAGCTTCATTGAACACTATTGGCATACTCTCACCTGTAGCATAGGGGTTTGCGATGTGTTTGGTCACTCTATATCTCAGGCATCCATCTTCTCTTAGGGTATCAGGTTCAAGTGCTTTGAGCTTCTCAAATAGTTCATCAAACTTTCCAACTTTTGGTGTAAATTGTGCTATACAGTATATAATTTTTGACATATGTATCCTTTGCTAAATAATATAAAGTTAGAGTTATTTTATCCTCTTTTGTTTAAAGTACGATAGGTTGGGACTACATTAAATAATATGAGTTATTCACTTCTTATTCACAGATGTGAAAAAGTTATTTTTCAAATATCTTTATATACAATATTTTCACTTTTTTGTCACAACCTATTCACTGCTAATAAATTTTTGGATATAATCTATGCAATTTTTCAAGAAGGATATATATAATGAGTTGGACACCTAGTAGTTGGAGAGATTTTCCTATCAAACAACAGCCAACATACCCAAACCTAGATGAGTTAAAAGCTGTAGAACAAGAGCTAAAATCTTATCCGCCACTTATCTTTGCAGGTGAGGCAAGAAGACTCAAGGAGAAACTAGCAGCTGCTGGTCGCGGGGAGGCATTTTTGCTTCAAGGTGGAGATTGTGCAGAGAGTTTTAGTGACTTTAGTACGCAAACTATCAAAAATCTATTTAAATTGATGCTTCAGATGAATATGGTTTTGATGTACTCTACAGGCAAACCAGTAGTCAAAGTAGGACGCATAGCAGGACAGTTTGCCAAGCCAAGAAGTTCTGATTTTGAAGAGAAAGATGGAGTCAAACTACCAAGCTATAGAGGAGATATCATCAACTCTATTGAGTTTAGCAAAGAGGCAAGAGTACCAAAACCAGCCAATATGCTAAAAGCTTATAACCAAGCAGCAGCTACACTAAATCTTCTTAGAGCATTTAGCCGTGGTGGATTAGCTGATCTAAATAAAGTACACCAGTGGAATTTGGACTTTATCAAAGATAATCCACTAGGTAAAAGATACGATGAACTAAGTGATAAGATAGATCATGCAATGCGTTTTATGGCAGCTTGTGGGCTTACAAGTAATATCATCCCACAACTTCATCAAACCACACTTTATACTTCACATGAAGCACTACTTCTAAACTATGAAGAGGCACTTACTCGCCAAGATAGTGAGACCAAAAAGTGGTATGACTGCTCTGCTCATATGCTTTGGATTGGTGATAGAACTAGAGATTTAAATGAGGCACATATCGAGTATTTTAGAGGCATAGATAATCCTATTGGATGTAAAGTGGGTCCTAGTATGGGCGAAGATGAGCTTATAGAGTTGATAGATGCACTCAACCCTAACAATGAAGAAGGCAGACTCAACCTGATAGTTAGAATGGGAGCAGATAAAATCTCTACATACTTCCCTCCACTACTTCAAAAAGTAAAAGAGAGTGGCAAAAATGTAGTTTGGAGTATAGATCCAATGCATGGCAATGTAGAAAAAAGCTCAAGCGGATTTAAAACAAGAAATTTTGATAACATCTTAAGTGAAGTTAGACAGTTTTTCCAGATACATAAAGATCACGGCACTATAGCTGCTGGGATTCATTTGGAGATGACAGGTAATGATGTAACAGAGTGTACAGGTAGTACATCTTGTGCTATTACAGATGAAGGACTTGCTAGTCGTTATCACACACAATGCGACCCAAGACTTAATGCCTCTCAAGCATTGGAACTTGCATTTATGTTATCAGATACCATTGACAAATAATATATGAAGCGTTTGCTTCATATTTTGGATTAAAATCTATAATCTAACTGTATAGTCATAGATATCTCTTTGTGTTTGTTATAGATATCCATATCTCCAAATATCGTATCCAAAATCTTACCGCTTACTGTTTGATTTGGTGAATATACAAATGCCATATCTATGTTGTAGTTTTGGCTATATTGGTATGATGCACCCAAGGTATAATGTGATTTAGATGTAGCAGGAAATCCAAGTAAATTTAGATAGTTTTGAAATGGTTGAGTACCGTTGGTGGTAACTGGTGCTTTGGCATAATTGTATCCAGCTCTAAAAGTATATCTATCCCACTCATAAGCATACCCAAAAGCATATACATTTTGAGCTTCCCATCCAAACTCTTTGTAGCCATCTGCTTTATCCCAATCTATGCGTTTATAATCAAATGCTACTAAATGATTGCCAAAGCTATAACTAAATCCTATACCGTACTCTTGTGG